>Ga0209694_1000139_pt1 | contig 138852 bp, 110 predicted proteins | sample GluameincwithD2O_FD_187499 | JGI IMG/M metagenome (GOLD analysis project Ga0209694, IMG submission 187499) | Mouse cecum microbial communities from Vienna, Austria - Glucosamine amended microcosms incubated with D2O (SPAdes) (version 2) | ecosystem: Host-associated > Mammals > Digestive system... | reverse complement strand
TACATATACACTTATTTTTTGTTACATACATTATTCTTTGTATCTAACATACATCTTTTTTTATAGCTCACATACACTCTTTTTTAGAGCTCGGTTTCCCTTTACATACACTAGAATTTAGAGAACCAAAAAATCCACAAGCTTTCTTTATAGCATTGTGGAAATTTAAAGCCTACCTTCTTATTTTTTTAATTGTCTAAGCATAAAGCAGACTCATTTTTATTAGCTATAAAAAATTTTCTATAAATATAAATGAAATAAAGAATTACTATTGTGGCTGTTAAAAGCCAAGAAACAGGGTACAGCAGGTATAGAGATTCTATTGTTTTAAAATGACCAAAAATGGTATAAACCCAAATAATTCGGAATATGCAGGAGCCTAATACTAATAATATCATAGGAATTATTGTTTTCCCAAGTCCTCTTAAAGCAGCTATCGTACAATCCATTAAGGAAGAGATAAAATAGGAGCATCCCATTATAAGAAGTCTACTCATTCCTGCATCTATAACTTCCTTATCCTCTGTAAATAGGGCTAAAAAATTTTTCCCAAAAAGAAAGAATCCCATACCTAGTACAAAGCCAATTACACTAGAGTATAGCAAACCTATAAAGTAGCATTTCAAAATATTATGCTTCTTTCCTGCTCCAAAATTTTGAGCAATAAAGCTTGAAACAGCCATATAAAAAGCAGCCATTGCATCATAGATCAAGGCATCTGCATTTGCAGCAGCTGCATTACCTTCTACCATAATAGTGTCAAAGCTATTTACTCCTGATTGTATAAATAGGTTTGCCATGGAAAATATTGCATTTTGTATTCCTGCTGGAAGGCCTAATCCTAAAATAGCCTTTGCCTCTCTTCCATGAATCTTTAATTGATGTAGACGTAGTCGATATGATCGCTTAGAAAGACATAAAGTAAGTATAATCATTATTGCAGATAAATACTGAGAAATAATACTTGCTAAGGCAACACCAACAACAGACCATTTCAAAAAAATAACAAATATTAAATTGAGAATGATATTTATAACTCCTGCAGAAGCCAAAAAAAGCAAAGGACGCTTTGTATCCCCATCTGCACTCAAAATACCATTACCATAATTATAGATAGCTAAGGCTGGCAAACCTAGAAAAACAATAGAAACATAAAGAACTGCATTCTCTAAAAGCTCTGGTTTAGTAGATAATAGGACTAAAATTGGTCGAGCTAAAGCTATCCCAATAAGTAATAAAAAAAATCCTATAATGAGACTTATCCAAAGACCAGTATGGGATATCCTAGCAACACGTTCATCATCCTTTGCACCTAAATATCTAGCCGCCAAAGCATTTATTCCGCTTCCAATACCAATCAAAATACCTGTGAATAAAATGACATAGATAGATGTTGAGCCTACAGAACCTAAAGCCTCCTTTGAGCCAAATCTTCCAACAATAGCAACATCAGACATATTAAATAAAACCTGCAATAAATTAGAAAACATTAAAGGCAAACTAAACCATAATATTTTTTTAAAAGGAGACCCTAATGTCAAATCCTCTCTTACTACTGCCACAAGCAACACCTCGATAACAAAAAGAATTATAGCATTTCTACTTTACCTCGTCAACGAAAAAGACCTAAATGCTAAGATTTAGGTCAGCTTTTTTATTTTCTTTTTATTGGAAGCCAAATCTCAGAAATATATTCTGAAGAATTCATATTTTTATCCCTACTATACCACTCAATATTGTATTCAGCAGCAATTTCATAATCCTTGTTTCCAGGTAACCATTCTTTGAAAATTCTTGTGTTAAGCTCCTGTATTGCATTAGGCATAGCACCAACACTCTTAAATTTCACCCATAAATTTTTAGGTATCTCTACCACCTCTAAGTCTTTAGGAACCGGTCCTTTATCATAGAAGCCTCCAATCATGTACTTAAAGGTTTTAGTATTTCCTATTTCCCCAAAGCAAATGCCTAATTCACCAATACGATGATTTAAGATAGCCTCTTTTAACATTTCTTTTGAACCACTTGAGATGCTTTGACAAAATTCATTCCAAAAGGAAGGAATATCTGTATAAGAGGCTTCAAACGAAATATCTCTTGATAAACCAATCACCTTAAAAGTATCTAATACTTCAAATTTAAAATCCATATCATTTCCTCCTTTAACATTAATTTCAATTTGAATTCGATGAAAGGTATGTAAATCTTTATGCTTTTTTCTACACGCAAGAGGGGAATATCCATGAAATCTTAAAAAGGCTTTAGAAAAGCTTTCTGGTGTTTCATACCCGTATTTATAGGAGATATCTATCATCTTATCATCAGTAGCTAGAATTTCCTTTCCAGCTTCATATAACCGTCGATTTCTAATATATTCTCCCAAACTAAATCCTGTTATAATTTGAAATCCTCTTTGTAGGTAAAGGGAAGAAAGCGCAACATGCTTTGCAACATCATCAATAGTAAATTTTTCAGTCAAATGTTCTTCTATAAAGCGAATTGTTTCTTTAATACAGGTTACCCATTCCATTTCAATTCCTTCCTTTCATCATACATAGTATAAGGGGTTTAAATTTAAATATCTTGTCATTAAGGAGATTCTTTTGTCCTATAGCTCCTGATGAAAATAATAATTTATTTTCTTCAGCATTTAAAAATCCTATCCATTTGCTAATTCTTGTGTTTGAGTAGGAGACAACTTTAATAATTTTTTATAGCTTATATCCATAAGAAAAGCGCCTAATGGTGCTGTAAAAAGAATTGCTATTACTGCAGAAGTAAGAACTAAGGGTCCACAAGATAGTCCTTCACTTAGAGCAATGCCACCAATAGAGGCCTGAACGGTGGCTTTTGGAAGATAGGAGATTAAAATAAATACTTTTTCTTTAAAATGAAAAGGCGTCTTAAGTACACATAAAAGTACACCCAAGGACCGAAATATTAAAGATATACATAAGATTCCTAGTAGGATTGCTCCTTCTTTTGAAAATGCATAATAGATATCTGTTGCACATCCAATAAGTACAAATAAAAGAATTTCAAAGCCATTCCAAAGATTATTATAGCCCTTTTGAATTTCTTTCACCCTATCCTTGTTCATGCGTTGAACGATTAGAGCCATAACAATTATCCCTAGCAATGCAGAAATTTTGATATAGCTTTTTGCTAGTTCTTCTAAGGCAATCATTAGAAAGGATACTCCCAGCATCAAAAGGATTTGTATAACTGTAGGCAATTTTATCTTATTAAAAGTATACCCAACTCCTAAGCCAATACCTATCCCTAAAAGGATTCCTAAAATAATACTTAGTGGAATTTGTAACAAAGAATTTTGGAGCGTTTGATTCGAAACCAAATTTTTAAAAGCATAAAATAGGATAATTACAACTATATCATCACATGAAGCACCAGCCATAACCACCTCTGGAAGAGAACCTCCATATCCGTTTTCCTTTAGCTTTATCATTCTAGGAACTACAACGGCTGGAGATACAGCAGCTAATACACTTCCTAATAGTAATGCTTCTGTATAACTAATTTTCAAAAATAAAGGTCCAAAAATTGAAACTCCAACAATTTCAAAGCAAGCAGGAAGAAAGCACATTAAGATTGCAGGTCTTCCCACTTTTTTTAAGGTTCTCAAATCCAAGGATAACCCAGAACGTGTTAAAATAATTACTAAAGCAATCTGACGTAAATAGGAAGAAATTTGCAACAATAAAGGATCAATGCCATTTCCTAAGGACGGTCCTAAGCAAATCCCTAGCAACAAATACCATACCAACTTTGGGATTTTTATTTTCTCAAAAATTATGCCACCACTTACACCTAAAACAAATATTAATCCTAAACTTAAAAACATAGACTCTCCTCCAAAAATAGAAAAGGCTGATTTAGCCATAAGAAAAAACTTATAGACGTCATCAGCCATTTAAAGCGGTTTTGTATAACACAAGGGAGAACATCATTCCCAACACCTATTATAATCTTTTTTATATAAATGTCAATTTAATTTTAATAAAGATAATCGTCTACCCTCTAGCTTAAAATAATTTAACATTTTCACTAATCCTCTCATCAATTAATCCAAAGGAACTCAAAGGCTTAGCTATCGCCTTAAATAATAAATATAATAAAATACTTTGAGGTAAGAGATACAAAACATTTTTAGGTAAAGAGGTTAGCAAGACATAGGTTTGGTAAGCCTCCCAATTTAAATTATATATCGTTTTCCACCAAATGGAGCCTAGGCCAACATTAACAAATAAATTTACAACTACTCTTGCTGTAATACAATTCATAAGAGTTATTCTTTTTTTATAAAAACAAATCCCATATGTGAATCCGGCAAGCATAGCATCTAAAGTATAACCTAGGAAAAACATACCTCCTGGCTGTATAAAATATCCTATTATATCAGAACAAAATCCTATAAAAAGACCACAAATTGGTCCGTAGATTAAGCAAATAGTTGCAAAAAATAAATAGGTAAACCCAATCCCTAAACTACCAAAGCCTGAGGGAATAGGAATAAACTTGCAAATCATCATTAATCCAAATAATACACTTATTGTACATAATTTTTTCACATCATGCATAAAGGTAAGCGTATTTTTCCAATAGGCTTTATGAAATATAGAGGTAAATATCGTGGCATTATTTTCTATAGGTATTTCCTCTTGTTTATAAAATGCAATGACAAAACCACAAAGTATCACAAGGACTAGAGCACAACACCCAGAACTAATTCCTCCAATAAGCCATGGATTTTGGTTATTCGAAAGATACACCCTTTCAAATTCTGTAGGATATTCCGTATAGCCCAATACTAAATTAAAATAATTTTTTATTCTATTTTCACTTTGATTCACCTTCCCAGTTGTACTACTTACAATGGAGGGAAAATATTTTTTTTGAATACTAAATTCATGATAATGATCATTTGTAGAATACTTAGCTTTTTTTAACATTGAGCTGTAATCTATTTTTGCATAGCTTATCTTTTTCAAAGTACTATCTGTTTCTGCTTCTAAATTATGAGCATCGATTTTCTCAAAAACCTCTGTATAAAAGCTTTCCTCAAGCAATTCATCAACTCTTTGCTCAGAAGTAAATACATAGGTATACCTAGCCTGTGTTGCATTGTACATATATTCTGTTATAAAATAACCTAACAAAAAAAATACAAATAAAAGCATAAGAATTGTAAACTTATAACGCCATATAAACATAAATTTTTTCATAAAGAAAAGACCTCCTTTTAAAAAGAGATCCACTATAAATCTTACAGCGGATACAAGAAACTACCGCCACAACTGTGTTCGTCAATACCCATCTTCCCTAAGTAAAGCACTTTACGCAATTTCTCTTCTCTGTTTTTATAGATACATTATAAGGGAAAAAAAGTAAAATGACAAGTGTTTTTTTAGAAGATAAAGAATAAATTAATAGAGGACAATAAAACAAAGGAAAAGAAATGTCTGTCATCTTAATAGCACTTAAATTCTTATTTTTTCATATACTAGGATTAGGGAGGTATGTATAATGAATGAAGTCCGTGAAATTGTTACTAAGGCAGTAGTAGCTAAAGGTAAAAAGGCTATGCATATAACGCACAGTATTAATACAACAAAGCATCCCTATTCAGTATTAGGATGCTGGATTATTAATCATGAGTTTGAAGCAACCAGAAATAATGACCTTGTAGATATCAATGGCGAATTTGAGGTTAATATTTGGTATTCTACTGAAGAAAATTCAAGAACCGATGTATTAAGAGAAAAGGTCGCCTATAAAAAAGATATAAAGGTCAAAAGAATCGTTAATGAATATTTGAAAAATAGCGATGATGTATTAGCAAAAATATTAAAGCATCCTACTGTAACAAATGCTAAAATTATAGATAATGAAATCAAATTAGATATTGATTTAGAAATTCTAGCAGAGGTTATAGGAGAAACTAAGATGCAAGTTACCGTGTTTACGCCTATAGTTAACGAAGACGATGACATTGATGATTTAGATATTGAAGTTAATGAAGATTTTTTAAATGATAAGTAGTAGAATCTAAAGGGGTTAAAAACTCCTTTTTCTTTTTGCAAAAAAAAGCCTTAATGTAAAGTCCCCCTAAGTCTTTCTAGATTTTACTCTAGTCCAACTTTAGGGGGGGACTCTTCAACAAATCAAGGCTTACTTTTTATATATCATATTTTGAAATAATCTCTGCTGGTGTCTTTCTCATCAGCATAATAATTGGGAATAATCCAAAAAATAAATTTAATAAATACAGCAAGAGCACACCTAATGAACTAAATAGATAACTGCTCTTCAAAGCATTCATAGATAGTGAATCATTTATATTCCATGCAATAGTATCAAAGATTATCGTTGTAAATAAATACCCCAGCAAGGACGTTAAGGTTACCGTAACCAATATATCACTGATAAATCTTAATATCAGACGCATTCTAGACGCACCTATACTTCTATAGACTCCGATTGGATAAATATCACTTATCATTCTACTACGCATGATGAAGTAAATCAATACAGCGATAGTTATAACAAGAACTAAGGATAAAATCCCGAACATTAACAAAAACGATACCTGCTCCTCATATAATACATCATAATAATAGTTGAATATATTTTTGATGCTTAAGCCTTCATCCAAATGAATTTGATTTGAAGGATCAGATTGAAACCAAGTCATATAGATTTCTGGATTACTAATCATAACGATATCTCTAGAGAACAGGGAGGACATCCCCATGGTATGTGTATCAGAAATATATTTTCCTACAACCTCAAATAGGGTGTTGCTATAGCTTAATAGTACTTTATCTCCAATAGTTAAATTTGAATAAATAGGAACAATAAACTCATTTGGTGCTGAAGGTGCTCTTCCTTCAACTAATTTATAATCCCTATATTCATAGCTTGCGGTTGCAGAAATACCGATTGGAAAATATGTAGGCTTATGAACGATTAAGTTACAATCCGTTCCACTAGGATAATCCTTAAAATCAAATACACCTACTATTTCATATCTTTGTCCTTTATAATAGTAAGTATCTCCCAAATAAGATCGAAAGCTCTTACTAATTAACGCAACATTATCTTGATAATCCTCTTCTGTCAAATCTCTTCCTTCAATAATTTCATAAGTTTTATATTTCTTTTCTATGGCAAAATCTCGCATTGTCATATCAAATGTATTTGTTTCTAAATTTAAATATTCTAAAAAGGATTCATCATTCATATAAATCAATTTAAAATCATTGTCCACTACTCCACTAATTTTATAATAAGAATTATCATCCACCAAACCAATTAAGGATTCGTAATTTGGGAAATATAGAGAATATTTTTTTATAAAATCATCTGCAAATTTCTTACTAACAACAATTTCGTTTTTATCTGGTGCTTTCCCTGCTAAAAGCTTAAGCTCCTCACTTCCCTTATAGCTAATCATTGTTGTTTTATCAGTATAATTAATAGTTTCCGAAAAATTTAATTTTATTTCAAAATTATAATAAAAGTTACTAGCAGCTGTCATGTTATCCACTTTATTCATAATCTTATAATATTCTTGAAACATTTGCTCTCTCGTACTATATAGTTCTGAGGAAACAACACTAAAATGCTTATCCACCTCTAAAGAGCTTGTATCAATTATGAAATAATTCGAAAATCCAATAACACATATAGCCAAAACGACACCTATCATAAAGAACGCAAAATATAAAAATTTTGCCCGCTTTTTACTAAACCGCATTTTATTGTAACTAATTTTAAAGGCGCTAGCTAATCGTTTAAAAATATTTTGTTTTTTATTATCTTCCTGATACCAAGAAGTATCATAATCAAAATTCTCTAATGACTTTTGTTCAAGTGCTTGGTAGTGAGCATCTAAAACCTTTAAATTTGTATCCTCTAAAAGCTTAATTTTTTCATTGGAGGAAATAAAATAAGTTCCATTTTTTTCTATAATTCTAATTTCTAAAGGCTTGGCATTTGTAGAGGTATAATACTTTAAAGAAACAAAATCTCCTTGCTCTTCCTGTAAATTCAAATCTTTTAAATATATTGTATTAGACTGTTCTGTATTTAAAAATTGCTGCCCATCATTTTTATAGCAATCTTCTATTGCTCCATCTTGAATACGTATAACTTGATCAGAATAGAAATTTGCAACCTCTTCATTATGTGTTACAACAAGTACTAAGGATTGCTGAGATATCTTTTTCAAAATATTCATAACCTCTATTGTGTTTTCACTATCTAAATTACCTGTAGGCTCATCCGCTATGATAATTTTAGTTTTTTTCACTAGCGCTCTAGCAATGCTCACACGTTGTTGTTGTCCACCAGATAAAGCATAAGCTCGTTTTTTACGATATTTATACATGCCTACCGCCTTTAAGGTGTACTCAATTCGTTTTCCCTGTTCTTCTTTGTCATAGATTCCTATCATTTCTAAAGCAATCTCTAAATTACTATAGACCGTTTCCTCTAATAGTAAATTATAATTTTGAAAAACATACCCTATTTCCTTACTACGAAATTTATCAATTTTATGCATACTATATTTATCCATAGTAAGATCATCATATTGAATATTTCCTTTTGCTTTATCTAATCCACCAATCACATTTAGTAATGTAGTTTTCCCTGAGCCTGAAGGTCCCAAAAAGGAAATTAATCCTGTATTGGGAAGCTCTAAAGAAACATCATTGATGACATGAATCTCATTTCCTTTTCCTTTATTATAATATTTATTTAGATTTTCTATTTTAATCATTTCTAGCCACCTCCCCTTTTACAGTAGTATTGACACTAAACTTATATAATCTTCTATTAAATCTTCTAGCAATAAAATAAGAAAATAACAGCATTACTATAAAATAGAAGCAAAGAATACCAAATCCCATTTTCTGGCCCATAAAGAAAATATCTGGTCGAACTACATATACAATAACAAAGGTAAGTAAAGCTAATATGGAGGAAATAAGACCAATTGTGATTACTTCTAAAATAACCACCCGTCCTAATTGTGATTTTACCATACCTAACGTTCTTAAGACTCCATAGTCCTTATTTTTAGAAGCATATACTCTTGCTAAAATTATGTAGGTAATAAAGAAAAGACAAAGTAAAGCCATGATTGATAAACCTAAAAACATATACATGATTGCTAAGTTGAAAAATCCAGCTTCTCCTTTTGTATCTGCCGGAATAGATACCATGTATCCCTGTTTTTCTAAGATTTTTTTTACATCCTTTACTTGATTTGTATAGATTACAGCTTCATAAGGCTCTTCTAAATCTGGTACTAGAAAGGTCGGTGTTTGACAAAGGGTTGGCTCTAGATAATGCATATTATATTCAATAGGTAAGTCTAGTTCTATTTCATAAAGTCCTGCATATTTATAAACTATTTTAAATTCTTTTTCTTTATAAGCCATAGGCATAATAATACGATTCTGATCTGAATAGACTCTAGATAAATTTAAAACATTTCCATCAGAAAGAACACATTGGCTTACAACAGATATATTTTTAGTTACTTCATCTAATATAAGAGAAGAATATTCTTTGTAGCATAAAAGATAAGGATATTTAATATCTTTTGATGCTCCAACTCCCACAATTTCTCCAACTATCTTTGAATTTGTTGTACCAATGTTAAACATTTTATTTATTGCAGAAGCATAGTTTACAAAATAATAATTATTCTCTGTCTCAGGAAATACCAAATAATATTCATCTTTATGATTTGGCTGTCTTCCATCAATGTGCTTAGTCGGAAGGGAATGATAGGTCAATTTTACTTTATAGCTTTGAAAAAAATCACTTGTTGGATCTACATTTAGTGCAATCTCTTGTTCCTCATAAAAGGCATTATAATAAATTTCTTTATGAGATACATTTTCTATAATTTTCTTATCTAAAGGCTGATGGTCCATCCGATAGACAATCACTCTATCCTTAGTACACAAGCTATAATTATCGTTTATGCTAGAATAGGTATCATAAGAAATTTGTATCATCATTAAAAATAATATAAGGGCAATAAAGGCAATAACCATAAAGACAATGGTTGTAAAAATTGTTTTTTTAGGAGTGGAAATTACATTTTGTAAAGCTAGCTTTATATAAGTAGATTTTTTAACCTTTGTTTCGTTTAAGGTAAGTGTATCTTGCACTTCCTCTTCTACACAATTTTGAACAGAAACATCCTCTATTATTTCTCCATCCGAAACCTTAATTCTTCTTGTAGCTATCTCTTTGACCTGATTATAATTATGTGTAACAATGAGGACAAGCTTATCCTTAGCTACCTCTTGAATCAATTTTATTATTTCATCGCCTGTTTTGCTATCCAAATTCCCAGTTGGTTCATCACAAGCTAAGATTAAGGAATCGCTTGCTAAGGCTCTAGCAATAACACAGCGTTGCTTTTCCCCACCAGAAAGCTTCGTACCCTTATGACGCAAACGCTTTGTCAAGCCAACCTTTTCTATAATTTCCTTCGCTTGCTTTTTTGCTTCCTCATGATTTTTCCCTGCTAGCAATAAAGGAATCATTACATTTTCTAAAACTGTATAGGAATCGATTATATTATAGCTTTGAAAAATAAAGGAAACATAATTCTTGCGAAAGGTATCCATATCATTTTGATTAAAATAGGAGGTTTCATTTCCTTGAAATAATATTTCTCCTTCTTCATAGGTATCTACTCCTGTAATCACATTTAAAAGCGTAGACTTACCACTTCCAGAATCTCCTGTTATGGCAACAATTTCCCCCTTATTTAACTTCAAATTTACATTTCTAAGACCCAAAGTAACTACACCATTATTGGTATAATACTTGCTTACGTTCTGTAATTCTATCATAAAATCACCTCAGATATCATATCTATAGTATACTGTATTAACTGTCCTATGTCAAGTGAAAAAAATTGATTTTACATATGCATGTAATTGTGCTATAATAGATAAAAGGATTGGTGGAAAAGATGAATATAATATCACTTGCAGTCTCTACATTTATAACCAACTATTTTATTATGTTTATTATACGTATATTACCTTTTCGAAATAAAAGATTATGGCAATCTATTATTATTTCCTTATTTTGTTTAGGTGAAATTAGTGGATATGTTCTTATTATGCTAGAGCTTTATGAAGTAGAATTACTATTTATCCTAGAACTGATAGGTAGCATATTTGGTGTACTGATAGGCTATGTAGCTTCTATGATGCTAGTTCTAGATGGCGTTAGATTGTTTAAATCTAGAAGATTAAAGGAATTTGAGCGAAATCTAAATAATAAAGAGGGTACTTCTGTTCCAAGATGGATTCTAGCTATCATTTCCGGAGTCTTAGGAATTATGCTTTTCATTTACGGAATTATAATCTCAATCCATTATGATAAGCAGCTTCTTATTACAATAATAGGTTTATTTTTAGGGGCTATAGCATTCCTAGGAATCTCCATTTTCTTCTTCCTATCTGGAGCCTCAAAGCACAAAGTGCTTCGCGCGGAAAATCTTTTATTTGTGGTAGATTTGGATGGACAAAAAAAGGTATATCAAGCAAAACTATCAAAGGAATTTACTATAGAACAGGCATTAGGAAAACTTAATGAGCTTTATCTACTAGATGAATATGGTCTTATCGTTACTCCAATTCATCATTACATAGTAAAAGGAATTAAATTAGAATATTCAGCAAGAGCTTTATTAGAAACCATTCAAATGGCGCCCTATGAGGGAAACCTTGACGAGGCCTTAGCCAATTTTCAGAAATATAATCGGAAAAAGATTATCTTAGATGAAAATAATAAAATAGTTAAAATTACACAAATAAAATAGAATAAGCCAACTTACTTTGCTTAACTGTAAGTTGGCTTTTCTTTTGGTATATAAAATTAGAATTCTATTTTCAATTAAATTTGAAAAATTATACATTAAATTTGAAAAGCATTACATCGCCATCTTTGACAACATAATCTTTTCCTTCCTGACGAACTAAGCCTGCTTCCTTAGCCTTAAGCATAGAGCCTGAATGAACCAAATCTGTATAAGCTACGGTTTCAGCACGAATAAAGCCTCTTTGGAAATCTGTATGAATGATACCAGCACATTCAGGAGCTAGCATACCCTTTTTAAATGTCCAAGCTCTACATTCATCTGGTCCTGTTGTAAAATAGGTCGCATAGCCTAGAAGATCATAGGTCGCCTTTACTAAACGATTTAGTCCAGGCTCCTCTATGCCCAAATCTGCCAAAAACATTGCTTTATCTTCTTCCTCTAGAACAGCCAACTCAGATTCAATTTGAGCTGAAATTCCAATAATTTTAGAATTTGTTTTTTGAGCATAGGCTTTAAGCTTCTGATATAAGCTATCCGCTTCTGGATTTGCGATAGAGGACTCTTTAATATTCGCAACCAACATAAAAGGCTTTGCTGTTAATAGACCATAATTTTTTAAATAGGGTAACTCTGTTTCATTAAATTCTAAGCTTCGAACAGGAAGTTCTTTTTCCAACGTAGCCTTTATCTTTTTTAAAAGCTCAAACTCAAAAGGCGCATCATCCACTTTGGATTGAGCCTTTTTTTCTATTTTCACAATGCGTTTATCAACTGATTCTAAATCTGATAAAATCAATTCTAGTTGGATGATTTCTGCGTCTCTTACAGGATCTACAGTTCCTTCCACATGAGTAATATTACCATCCTCGAAGCATCTTACAACCTCTAAAATTGCATCACAATTTCTAATATTTCCTAAAAATTGGTTGCCCAGTCCCTCTCCCTTAGAAGCACCCTTAACTAATCCAGCAATATCTGTGAATTCACAAACAGCCCTTGTAGATTTTTTTGGATTATACATTTTAGTTAGAACATCTAAACGTTCATCTGGAACCTCAACCATTCCCACATTAGGCTCTATTGTTGCGAAAGGATAATTCGCCGCCAATGCCCCTGCCTTAGTTATTGCGTTAAATAAAGTTGATTTCCCAACGTTTGGTAATCCAACAATTCCTGCAGTTAATGCCATAATTCTTACTCCTTACTACTTTATATAAAGGTTTTTATAAGCCAAAATAGATTCTTCAACAATTCGCTCTGCTTCTTCTCGACCACAAACCTCTGTAATGACAGTATCCTTCCCCTCAAGTGTTTTATACACAGAAAAAAAGTGAGAGATTTCATCAAAACGATGCTGTGGTAATTCACTTATATCTCGATAACAATTCATTGACGGATCATTTTGACAGACAGCAATAATTTTTTCATCACTTTCCTCTTGATCAATCATTTTTACTACTCCTATAGGAAAGCATTTAACTAGCACAAGTGGATCAAAAGTCTCATCACAAAGTACTAAAACATCTAGGGGATCCTTATCCTGAGAATAGGTTCTAGGGATAAAGCCATAATTTGCTGGGTAATGAGTTGAGGTATAAAGAATTCGATCCAATATAATTAAACCTGTTTCCTTATCCAATTCATATTTCTTTTTACTTCCCTTAGGTATTTCAATACAAGCAACAAAATTATCCTTATGGATTCTATCATCATCAAGATCATGCCATATATTATTCATAGAAAATCACCTCTAACCTATGATACCACAAAATGGCATAAAAATAAAGGCTAACTTTTTATTAGCCTTAACGCATATAATCATACATAATTTTTAACGCATTTTTTTCCAATCGTGAGACTTGAGCCTGAGAAATAGATAGTTCTAACGCAATTTCCATTTGCGTTTTGTCTAAATAATATCGATCATATATGATAGCCTGTTCTCTTTTAGAAAGTTTAGAAAAAGCTTCCTTAATCATATTATTTCTCATCCAGTTCTCTGTAATGTAATCATTCCCGCCGATTTGATCCTCTAGTTCAATTACATCTCCCCCATTATCATATATTGGGGTTGACATGCTAATTGTATCTTGGATGGCTTCTAGTGCTAATATAACATCTACACTATCTACATTTAAAAATTCTGCAATTTCATTAATAGATGGTTCCTTATGATGCTCTAAAAGATATTTATCCTTATAGCTAATTGCCTTGTAGGCGATATCCTTATAGCTTCTTGAAACTCGAATAGAGCCATTATCTCGTAGATGTCTTCTAACTTCACCGATAATCATAGGACACGCATAAGTAGAAAACCTGACATTATGCGATAAGTCAAAATTATCTATGGCCTTCATTAGCCCAATACACCCAACCTGAAATAGGTCATCCATACTTTCTTTACGATCATTGAACCGCTTGAGTACTGATAAAACTAGCTTTAAATTTCCAGCAATCATCTTTTCTCTAGCCTGCATGTCTCCATCCTTAATTTTAAGCAATAAAGCTTGCTGTTCCTCATTAGATAAAGTTTTAAGCTTAGAGGTATCTACTCCTGTTATTTCAACCTTATGCATATTATCTTCCTTTCATATTTAATATGGAAGACTTCTACGAAAACTATTCATTTATTTAGAAACAATCTTTAATTTTTTCTCCATCTCATTTTTTAATTTGTCGATGATTTTCTTTTCTAGTCGTGATATGTAGCTTTGACTAATTCCTAGCTTATCAGCAACCTCTTTTTGAGTTAGCTCTGTGGCTCTATAAAGTCCAAAGCGTAAAGTTATAATTTCCTTTTCTCTAGCTGATAGCTTTTCTACTGCCTCATACATGATTCTTTCCTTTTCTCCAGCAATTGCCTCATCTATGGCGAGCATTTGATTGGTTGGAATAACATCAGCCAATAAAAGCTCATTACCATCGCCATCAACATTGAGAGCTTCATCTAAAGATACTTCATTTTTTTGTTTAGAAATCTTACGCAAAAACATTAAGATTTCATTTTCAATACACCTAGAAGCATATGTAGCAAGCTTAATATTTTTATCTAGCTTAAAGGTTTCCACCCCCTTGATCAATCCCATAGAACCAATCGAAATTAAATCCTCTAATAAAACCTTAGGTGATTCAAAACGCTTAGCAATAAACACAACCAAACGCATATTGTGTTCAATTAAAACATTTCTTGCTGTCATATCTCCTTCTAGCATTTTTGTAACATAATATCGTTCCTCTTCCTCCTTTAATGGCTCTGGAAGGCACATTTGATTATATAAATAACAAACTTCATCCTTTTTAAATAGCTTTGACAAAAGCTTAACAATAAACATATTATCCCCCTAATAAATTTGAACCAAACATAACATTAAATGCTATATCTCCATAAGCTAAATATACATCCTTTTTTACATATTTATTTTTAATTTTTATTTTAAAGCTTTTAACCTCAAAAATTGGAAGTTTTGTATTTGTACTAACACTTTGAATGGATATCGTTTTATAATAATGGCCTATCTGAATATTTTTCTTTAGAAACACAATAGGGATGTTGTCATCCGTAGTCAAAAAATTTCCAGTATCACAAAAACCACTCAAATATATTGTTCTATTTTCGTCTTCTATCATCACCTCGTATTCTAATACATCTGGCCGAAAATGAAATCTTTTATAAATTGCATAACAGGCAAACAAAACTAAAATACAACCTAAACAAATTAAGACTACTGTAAAATGATTCATCATTTTATATAAAATACCTGCACTCCCTCCTAAAGTAAAATTAAGCATTAAATATATTAAACATAAAAATAATGCCTTAGTTGGTCTTTTAGTTATAAACGGACATAAGGATATGACCATCATTATCAAATAACGATAGGCTTCTATTTGATAAGGGATAAAGATATATAAAAGAATATATATCCCATCTAAAAGACATGAAATACTTATAGCTATACGATTTGGCTTAATCCTAAGCAAATAATATGCTATTCTTACAAAACACAAATGAATACCAATGTTTAAAACTACGAGTAGCTCTATATATTTCATGCTCCTAGTATACGCCTTTGCTTTATAAAAAAATGTAGAAAAAAAGATAGTCTAAAATTATTTTTTTTAGACTATCTCATCTCTATAAATTTTATTTATATTTTCTTTAAAAATAAGGGAATTCTTCTTAGCTTTTTAAACTATAAAGTCAGATTCACTTTATTGAATTTCTAATCTATTGTATGAACAATAGCCAAAACCTCATCGGTTAATTCCTGAAGCTTAGCTTTTGCCTCTTCCTCCGTTTTACCAACTACACCATAATAAACCTTAAGCTTAGGCTCTGTCCCTGAAGGCCTTAAAACAAACCACATATTATCATTTAAATAATATTTGATTACGTTACTCTTAGGTAAACAGATATTCTCTGTAGTATTTTTCTTATAATCCTTTTTGACGCTAAGCTTGATATCATCCTTTAAAAGAATTTCAAAATTTTTTAAGGTAATCTCCTTTGTTCTAAAATGATCCATGATTCTTTGAATCTTAGCAGCACCAGCTAAACCCTGAAGACTTATATTTGTAATTCCTTCCTTATAGTAGCCATACTCCTCATAAATTGCCTGTAGTGCCTCTACAAGGTCCATTCCCTTTTCACGATAATAAGCAGCAGTTTCACATAACATTAATATAGCTTGAATGGAATCCTTATCTCGTACAAAATCAGATACTAAGCAGCCATAGGATTCCTCAAAGCCAAAGACGTAAGTTCCCTTGCCGCTCTCCATTTCTCTTGCCTTTTCTCCTATGAACTTGAAGCCTGTTAACGTAATTTCAACCTGCATACCATATTTTTCCGCAATAGCAATAGGTAGGGTAGAGGATACATTTGTGGTGAATACATAGCCATCCTTAGGAAGAATATTCAATTCTTTTCTAGTTTTTAAAATATAATCTAATACTAAAGAAGCTGTTTGATTTCCTGTAAATAAAATATATTCTCCCTGATGCTCAACTGCAATACCAAGTCTATCTGCATCAGGATCAGTGGCTAAGACAATTTTAGCACCGATTTCCTTAGCATAAGCGATTGCCTCATCATAGGCCTCTTTATTTTCCGGATTAGAAGTTTTCACACCAGAAAAATCAGGATCATTTGTCATTTGGCAGGCAAGAGGATATACATCATAGCCAACACTCTTTAATACTTCAGGAGCAAAAACCTGACCTGTACCATGTAATGGCGTATAAACCAGCTTAAAGTCTTTATCAAGATTTGGACGTAAGACAATTTTTTTAACTTCATTCATATAAACTTCATCTACTTCTCGTCCAATGTATTCAATATTATCGTGATTTTTAGAATGATCTATAGCAAAATAATCCTCAATCTTGTTAATTTCAGCAATCACCTGATCTGCTTCTTTAGGAACAAGCTGACAGCCACTACCATCATATATTTTATAGCCATTATATTCCTTTGGATTATGAGAGGCAGTAATCATAATTCCTCCAACACAGCCAAAATGTCTTACTGCATAAGATAATTCTGGTGTTGGTCTCAATTCCTCAAATAAATAAACATGAAAGCCTAGAGTTGTTAAAACCTCAGCTGAAATACGAGCAAATTCTTTAGATTGATGACGATTGTCATGAGCTATCGCAACCCCTCTTTTAAAGGCCTCCTTAAATTTGGATAAATATCTACCAAAGCCCAAAGTCGCCTTAGAAACGATATAGATATTCATACGATTAGTACCAGCTCCTAAAATACCTCTTAGACCTCCTGTACCAAATTCTAAATCTGTTGTAAAGGCCTCCTGTAGAGCTTTATCATCCATAGCATTCAATTCTTTTTTTAATGCAGAATCTAAATTTGGGTTATTTTTCCATAAATTAGCTTTTTCTAAATAATTCATATTATCGTTCTCCTTAGTCTATTCCTATTATACAAAATAATGGAAATCTTTTCCACTTAAAAATAGATTTTCCAAAAAATAATTATTATATTCCATCAAAAAAGGGACTATGCAAAAGCATAATCCCAAAAAAATTACTTTGGTTGTTTTCCAATATATGCTAATATACCACCATCAACATATAAAATATGTCCATTAACTGCATTAGATGCATCAGAGGCTAAGAATACTGCTGGTCCAGCAAGCTCCTCTGCTTCTAACCAACGTCCAGCTGGAGTTTTAGCCACTATAAACTGATCAAAAGGATGACGAGAACCATCAGGCTGAATCTCTCTTAAAGGAGCTGTTTGAGGTGTAGCAATATATCCAGGTCCAATTCCATTACATTGAATATTATACTCACCATATTCAGAACAAATATTTCTTGTAAGCATCTTTAATCCACCTTTAGCTGCGGCATAGGCAGAAACAGTTTCTCTACCTAGCTCAGACATCATAGAACAGATATTAATAATCTTACCATGTCCTTTTTTTATCATGGAAGGAATCACAGCCTTTGCCATAATGAAAGGTCCATTTAAGTCGATATCTATCACTTGGCGGAATTGAGCAGCTGTCATTTCAATCATAGGAATGCGCTTAATAATTCCTGCATTATTCACTAATATGTCAACAACTCCTACCTCTTTTTCTATTTGTGCAATCATCTCATTTACTTGATCTTCATTTGTAACATCACAAACGTAACCATGAGCTGTAATACCTGCCTCCTTATAGGCTGCAATTCCTCTGTTTACTAAATCTTGGTTTATATCATTAAATACTATAGTTGCTCCAGCTTCAGCAAGTCCTGATGCCATCGCAAAGCCAATTCCATAAGATGCTCCTGTTACTAAAGCAATCTTTCCATCTAATCTAAAATCATTCATTTTCATACTTGTATCCTCCTTTTATTTATCTTAGATCTGTTGTTTTGATATGATCCATATCATCAAATTCTTGGTTTTCTCCACACATTGCCCAAATAAAGGTGTAATTGGATGTACCTATTCCAGAGTGAATGCTCCAGCTTGGAGAAATAACCAATTGTTCATTTTGCATAACAATATGTCTTGTTTCCTGAGGTTGTCCCATCATATGGAATACCACATTGTCATCAGGAATATTAAAATAGAAATATACCTCCATGCGACGCTCATGTGTATGAGAAGGCATTGTATTCCATCCAGATCCCTCAGCAAGCTCTGTCATTCCCATTGCTAGCTGACAGCTTTGACAAACATCTGGATGTATATATTGATTGATAACTCGTTTATTTAAGGTCTTAGCTTCCCCACAAGGACGATGGTTTGCCTTTTCAAAATCAATATAATACGTTGGATATGTTTTATGAGCTGGACAAGATGATATATAAAATTTCGCAGGATTGCTAGGACTATCTGATGTAAATACTACTTCTCTAGTTCCCATTCCAACATACATACCATCTTTGGATTTAATTTCATAAGCTTTCCCATCTAAGGTAATTTTTCCAGGTCCTCCTATATTAATAATCCCCAATTCTCTGCGTTCTAAAAAGTATGCAGCACGCAATTCATCTGAGGTTTCTAAGGGTAATGGCTTAGAAACTGGCATAATGCCACCAGATACTATTCTATCCTGATGAGAATATATTAACAAAATTTCATCCTCTTCAAAAACGCGTTCCATTAAATAATGACGCCTTAACTCCTCTGTTGTATAATGCTTAGAATCCTCTGGATGATTCGCATATCTAACCTGTAGTTTCATTTTATTCTCCTTCATTTAATACTTCTTTTACAAAAGAAAGACTTTCCTGCATATCCTCTGGCTTAGAGCCCTCAAAAATAAGATACGCATTTGGATTTGTTTCTTTTATTCTCTTTAATAAATAGGAATAATCAAGTATTCCTTTCCCAATAGCACATTGCTTCAATGCACCATCTGTTACAATAAAATCCTTTAAGTGGAATATAACAATCTTGTCAGCGAACAAGGCTAAGCATTCCTCAAATATGTCTTTATAGGATTGATAATTACTGATGGATAGATAATTATAAATATCTACTATATAATAGACATGTCCATTATCTATTTCATCGACCAATCGCTTTAATACTTTAGGTTCATACATGCAATGTCCAAAGGCACCCTCTAAGGCAAGGTTTGCATTAACCTCCTTAGCGTAATCTGCGAGATTTGAAAAGATCCTTTTCACTTCAATATACGCTTCCTCTGTTCTATTCAAAGGATGATACGTCCATTTATCATCATTATAGGAACCTGTTTCTGAACCTACAAAATGCCCATGAAAAGCATTTAAATACAATAGGTGCTCCTTAAATTTTCTTATGTTTGTATCTACTAAATCCTTATTAGAATGAACTGGATTGAAGTATGCTCCTAACATAAAAATTTCAATCCCCTCTTCATAGAAATCCTGCTGAATGGATTTAGCCTTTTCCATATTTAAAGTTCCTGGAAGACCAGTTTCACCTGTTATAGCTTTATTTAATACAAGCTGTACTCCATCAAATCCTATAGCTTTTGCCTGCTGAGCTAAGGTTTTAGAATCACTTTTTCCAAAATCGTGAACTCTAACTCCAATTTTCATTGTAACCTCCTAATACACGATAGGGTGCTACAATGTAGCACCTTATTTCCAAGTATATTAACGCTGAACGCGTCCGTTTGCATTACCACCTGCTAAGGATTCCACCTCAGAAGCAGAAACCAAATTGAAATCACCATTTATTGTATGCTTCAATGCAGAAGCTGCAACAGCAAATTCTAAGGCTTCTCCTTGTGTTTCCTTAGTTAATAAGCCATGAATGACTCCACCAGAGAATGAATCTCCTCCACCAATACGATCTATAATTGGATTAATATCATAACGCTTTGATTCATAGAATTCCTTGCCATTATAAATTAAGGCCTTCCAACCATTATGTGTAGCTGAAAATGATTCACGTAAGGTTGAGATAACATATTTAAATTTAAATTCCTTTGCCATTTGCTCAAAAATTTTATGATATCCCTCAGCACCTGTTTCACCAGCTTCAACATTTGCATCAGGCTTGAAGCCTAAACAAAGCTCAGCATCCTCCTCATTTCCTATGCAAACATCTACATACTCCATTAAAGGTTTCATTACAGAAATGGCCTTTTTTGATGTCCATAGTTTCTTACGGAAATTTAAATCAACAGAAACTGTTACTCCATGACGCTTTGCAGCCTCACAAGCAAGTCTAGTAAGCTCTGCAGCCTTATTTGAAATTGCAGGTGTAATACCAGACCAATGGAACCAGTCTGCCCCCTCCATAATTGCATCAAAATCAAAATCCTCTGGTTTTGCTTCTGCTATTGCAGAATTAGCACGATCGTAGATGACCTTAGATGGACGCATAGATGCTCCAGTTTCTGCATAATAAATACCAACACGATCTCCACCACGAGCAATAAATTTAGTATTTACTCCATATCTTCTTAATGCATTAACTGCAGACTGTCCTATTTCATGCTCAGGAAGCTTAGTTACAAAATAAGCATCATGTCCATAATTAGCACAAGAAACTGCAACATTTGCTTCTCCTCCTCCATAAATTACATCAAATGAATCTGCTTGAACAAAGCGCATATTTCCTGCTGGGGATAATCTTAGCATGATTTCACCCATTGTTACTACTTTTGCCATAAAACTTGTTTTCTCCTTTTCCTAATCAACTCTAATTTTTATAACTGCTTTTTCTACAATCTCATCATTTACCTTGCATTTCGCTAAGTGAATATCTTCTTTAAATACTAAGGCGAATCCCTCTTCAAGAGTAAAATAAATTGTATCCTTTGCAGCACTATATTTTGTAACATCCTTATCTGAATTATAAGGTGTAGTTACCTGAAGTGATGGATTAGAAATATCTGTAAAACCAAATAGTTCCTTTCCCTTGAGCACAATTTGTAAATCTAAATAGTGCTCATGATTTTCAAAAAAACATTCGTCCAAGGGTTTTGCTACATATGTATCACGATTGACATAAACATTCTTTCCATCAATTTCTGTCTTACCCTTTGGCAGTGTAAGCAAATCATGATTTAAAACATAATCTATCGCAGTGTCTATGTTTTTACTTATTCCTTTATAACGCTTTAAATCTCTCAATTTTCCTATTATCATTTTTATATCCTCTATCTAACAACCTCAGCAGACCCATTTGCCTCCATAAATGTTTCTATGTCATCACAGGAAAGCACTAGTGCATCTCCATATATCGTATGCTTTAACACAGAAGCATTTAATCCATATCGAACTGCATAAGCCGGATCTGCAAAGTTTTTTAATAATCCATGAATGACTCCAGAGGCAAAGGCGTCTCCTCCACCAATACGATCATATATGTTAAAACGGATAGGGTCTGTCAATTCCCAGCTTAAATCCTTATTTTCCAATTTAAAATAATAGCCAGCCAAGGAATTTTCAGTAGCAGAATAAACTACTCTATCTGTACCAAAAATATATTTTAGATTATATTTTTTTATCATCTTAGGAAATACATTTCTTCTTTTTTCAGATAATGTAGTTCCTGTAAATTCATCATCCAATGGTATTTCTAAAATCGTATTTGCATCATAAAAGCTTGCAAACACAATATCCACATAATCCATAAATTGCTTATAAACTGGACGTGCTTCCTCAACTGTCCAAAGCTTAGACCGATAATTAAAATCGAAGCTTACAGGTACACCGTATTTAATGGCCTCCTTACAAGCACGCAAGGCAACTCTTCTTACTCTTTCTCCCAAGGCTAAGGTTATCCCACTTAAATGAAACCATGTTGCATCTGAAAATATTTCCTTCCAATCAAATTCATCTTCTTGAATTCTTGTTATTGCAGAATGCTTACGATTATATATAACCTTAGATGGTCGTCCACCAAAACCAGTTTCTAAAAAATAGATACCAATCGTAGAAGAGCCACGAACTACATACTGGGTATTCACTCCATGAGAGCGCAAGTGAGTTACTGCACCATCCCCCAATTGATTTGGTGGAAGCTTAGATATAAAGGCAGTCTGATGCCCCATATGCGATAATGCAACAGCAACATTTGCCTCTCCACCCCCATAATTAACCATAAAGGAATGGGTTTGATTAATGGTTGAATAATCTGGTGTAGATAGCCTAAGCATAATCTCACCAAAGGTTAATATCTTTTCCATATTACTTCTTTAATTCAGCTCTAGTTCTCTTAACTTCTTCCACAAAGCGTGCTGCCATTGCAGTTACAGCAGCAAAATCTCCTTTTTTGGCACCTGCAGTCATAGATGAGCCTGCAGAAACAGCAACAACACCAGCCTTAATCCAATCAGCTATATTGTCAACATCAACCCCACCAGATGGCATAAGGTTCGCATAAGGAAGTGGTCCCTTAACATCTTTAACAAATCTAGGTCCAAGAATATCCCCAGGGAATAATTTAATCACATCACATCCAGCATCTAAAGCCATTTTAACCTCACGAACTGTCTGTGTTCCTGGAACATAAGGAACCTGATATCTATTACATAATTTTGCAACCTCCTCATCAAAGCAAGGAGATACGATAAATTTTGCTCCATTTAAAATAGCAGATCTAGCTGTTTCACTATCTAAAACTGTACCTGCTCCTATTAATACATTAGGATCTTTAGCATAGGAACTAGAAAGGTTTGCAATAATTTCACCAGCTCCTGGCACTGTATAGGTAACCTCAATTGAATTGACACCACCCTTTATACATGCTTCACAAATTTTCATGCCTTGTTCTGTACTTTCAGCTCTAACTACAGCCACTACACCTACTTCAGCTATTTTGCTTAAAACATCAAATTTTTTCATTTTCCAAGATACCTCTTTCTTTTTTCATTCCTTTAAAATACTCACATTTCTATTATAAATTGATTTCCATATTTTGTCAATGAAAGCCTTACCATTAAAACAATATTATTATTTCCATTTTTCTACATTTTACACTTTTCAACGTATAATACTTCTTTTTCACATTAGTACATACCACATAAGCTATACCATAAGTTAAAACATTTTAAAGTACTGTTTTTAAGAAAAAAATCTTAGGAAAATCCCAAGATTTCATTTTTTTATTTTAAGCCATGACAATATTTATATTTTTTTCCACTACCACAAGGACATGGATCATTTGGACTTATACGTACCTTTTTTTCATCTGGCTTTCTTTTTACAGACTCATCCTTTACCTCATTTGTTGTTAATCCCTTCATAGGATCCTCTTCTTCCTTAGGTAATTGAATTTGAATTTTTGTATGCGTAATGTATTTAAGAATTTCTAAATTAATATTCTCATTTAATTTTTGGAATCTTGCATAGCCCTCTTGTTGATAAATTTCTAATGGATTCGTTTGGGCATAGGATTGTAATACAACACCTTGACGTAAACCCTGCATATCATCAATATGTTTCATCCAATATTGATCTAACACCCTTAAGGAAACATCCTTTAAATAAATATCAAATAAATTTTCTGGTAAATTTAAACTATATTTTTCTTTTGCTTCCTTAGCAACATTCTTATTTGCTTCCATGAAAGCATAGGCCTTATCACAAATATAATCTATAATTTGCTCATCATCTAAAGTCTTTAACACATTGACATCAATAGAATTTGGAGGCAAAATAGTTCCATTAAAATTTTGAGCAATCGCATCATCATCTATTTCAAAACGCTTAGAATTAATTTGCTTCATATGAGAATAGCTGATATTTTCAACTGCTCTACGAATCATATTCTTTATTAAATCCTCAAGGTTTTGTACCTTAACAATCTGCATTCTCTGTTCATAAAATATTTCTCTTTGACGACGAATGACATCATCATATTTTAAAACATTCTTACGAGAATCAAAGTTGTTACCCTCCACTCTAGTTTGAGCAGAGGTTACGGCTCTAGATACCATTTTAGAAGTAATAGGAGCGTCTAAATCTCCTGTATCCTTATTCATAAGATTGATAATCATGGCTAATCTATTTTTAAAGGTATCCCCTCCAAAGCGTTGAATTAAATCATCCTCTGTAGAAATATAAAATTGAGAAAAGCCAGGATCTCCTTGACGACCAGAACGACCTCTGAGCTGATTATCAATACGACGAGATTCGTGACGTTCTGTTCCTAAAACAACCAAGCCACCTAACTCTCTTACACCTTGTCCCAACTTGATATCCGTACCACGACCTGCCATATTTGTTGAAATAGTTACACTCTTTAATTGTCCAGCTTTCGCAACAATTTCTGCCTCTCGTTCATTATTCTTAGCATTCAAGATTTCATGAGGAACTCCCATTTTTCTTAACATGCTAGATACTAGCTCAGAGGTTTCAACATTTGCAGTACCTACAAGTACAGGCTGCCCTATTTCATATAAACGCTTAACCTCATTCACTAAGGCATGAAACTTTGCCTTTTGAGAAACAAATATTAAATCAGGCATATCCTGACGAATGACAGGCAAATTAGTAGGAACCTCAACAACATACATATTATATATATTTCTAAATTCTTCTTCCTCTGTTTTAGCTGTACCTGTCATACCAGAAAGCTTATTATACATTCTAAAGAAATTTTGATACGTTATTGTTGCAACCGTCTGCGTTTCCTTCTTGATTTCAACATTCTCTTTAGCTTCAATCGCTTGATGTAATCCCTCAGAATATTGTCTTCCCTTTAAAATACGACCTGTAAAGGTATCAACAATTAAAACCTCTCCATCCTGTACAACATATTCTTTACCGTTTGCAAAAATATAATTAGCCTTCATAGCATTATTAATCGCATGAACCAATTCAACATATTGCAAATCATAAATATTAGATACATTAAATACTTGCTCTGCCTTAGCCATACCTGAAGGTGTAAGCTGAACATGACGTGATTCGATATCAATTTCATAATCATTCTCAGTTAAACGCTTTGCAAAGGTATCAGCTCGTAAATATAAAGCAGAATTATTTTTTGGGGCGCCAGAAATGATTAATGGCGTTCTTGCCTCATCAACTAAAATGGAATCGACCTCATCAATAATTGCACAATTTAACCCCTTAACTTGTGTAATTTGATTTTCATTTCGTACCATATTATCTCTTAAATAATCAAACCCCAATTCACTATTAGTGGAATACAAAATATCACAGGAATATGCCTCACGCTTTTCCTCTGTAGTAAGCTCTCTTACATTTAAGCCAACCGTTAAACCAAGGAAGCGATAAATTTCACCAATTTCTCCTTCTACCTCACGTCTAGCTAGATATTCGTTGACAGTGACAATATGTACACCCTTCCCCCCTAAGGCATTTAAATAAGCTGGTAAAACAGCTGTTAAGGTCTTACCTTCTCCTGTTTTCATTTCTGCAATATTACCACCATGAATGGCAATTGCACCAATTAATTGTACATGGAAGGGCTTCATACCTGTAACACGATAGGCAGCCTCTCTAGCAACTGCATACGCTTCTATTAATATATCATCTAAAGAAAGTCCATTTTTTAATCTTTCTCTAAATTCCAATGTTTTATTTCTTAAATCTTCATCTGTTAAAGCTTGGATTTGGCCTTCTAATGCTTCTATTTTTAGAGCAATACGAGCACAACGCTTCATTTCTTTATAGCCTGAATCTAATAATTTCTTTAATCCCATTGTCTTCACTCCAGAGGATAGTCCTCTTCCTTCCTACAAAATAACACATTCTATAATACTATAATCTTTGCTTTTTTTCAAGATTTATGCAAGAATATTGTGTTTTAACCGCAAGGAAAAAGGCTTATAAAATATTACAAGCCTTAAAAATTCCAATCATTTTATTTTGTTGTTGTTTCAATCACGGCATAGTTGCCATCATTTCTCAAGTAAATTACGTTAGTTTTACGTGTTTCTTTATCTAAATAAATAAAGAAATCATGTCCCAATAACTCCATTTGATCGATAGCTTCTTCCCGACTCATTGGTTCCAAATCCACATTCTTATCGCGAACAACTCTTTCTGTCATAGGCTTCTCATCAGCAATACGAATTCCTTTTTTTCCCAATTTGTCCTTAACACGATCATTATAATGACGAACTTGCCTTATAAGCTTATCTGTTGCACCATCTATAGCGGCATAGATATCTACATCTTCTACTTCTGCACGAAGTATGATATTTTTGGCTGGAATTGTCACTTCTACCTTATGGAAGGTTCTATACACCTTACATACCACACGCGCGTTCAAATTCTCATAATCTGGCAATAAGCCCTCTAGCTTTGATAGCTTTTTTAAAGCATACTCCTTATTAGGATCTGATGGCGTAAATCCATTTTTTCCAACAATTTCTACCTTCATAAAATATCACTCCTTTTCTACCTATATTATAACATAAGTGAAAAACGTTTTCAATAGATTAAAGCTTATATACATTCTGCGCTTGTAACCCTTTTTCACCAACAACTAGGTCAAACTCAACCAATTGGCCTTCATTCAAAGTTTTAAAGCCCTCATCAAGAATACTACTATAATGAACAAAAATATCATCATAGTTTTCCTTAATGATAAAGCCATAGCCCTTTTCATTATTAAACCATTTAACTTTACCTACTAGCATATTCTTTACCTCCCTTAAAGTCTACTATTATCATACCTTTTTATCCCAATATTTTCAATAAAAAGAGTACCAAAAAAAACGACTATTTTTTCAATTCACAACAGACTAAAAGAATTGACTTATGTTCCACATCAGCGATAAAGCTTAACAGTTCTAAACTAAAATCTGTCAATCGATAGCTTTCTAAAAATATAAAAAAGTAATTCCTATGAAGATGAATTAATCTTTCGACAATTTTAGAAATTTCCCTAATATAAGCATTTAAATACAGCTTATAAATTGATTTAAAAATAGAGACAAATCTAACCACATAATTTTCTAATGGAATGTCCTCATGATAAAGCTCTATCGGATAAGAATTTTGACAAGCGTTACAAATATAATATTTTTTGGTCTCAAAAAAATTTAGAAAGCTTCTTTTAACAATAAATTCTTTTTTACAATTATAACAGATCATTAGAATACCTCCATAAGAAGTATTTCTTATATTTTTAAATTTTTTATCATAAAATTAAAAAATGCTTATAAACACTATTTTATGTCTATAAGCATCCATTAACTTAAGCATTAAATTTATCAGAATCCATTCTAAATTCATTAATTATAGATGCCCCAATCAAAATATCAGCACGAATTCTTTCTAATTGCTTATGATCTAAAGGCTTAGAAATATTAACCTCTAAAGAATCTCCATTATTATTAATCAGTATATAGAGGTTATCATGCATGACTGCATAATAAATTCCTCCTACATACATTTTTTCAAGCTCAAGCATTTTTTGAATCATATAGGGAGTTAAAAGGTAAAAGCCATCCTCTTTAGAGCTTGCATAGCATTTAAATTTTTTATTAAACTCCGTAACCTCTGTTTCAAATTTTACTAAATCTCCTGCTTGAAACCCACGCATTGGCTGATTGACTACCTTAAGCTCCTTATGAATATCTCTTTTAAAGTCAATTTTAATAATACGTCCCTTAAAATATTTTTGATAGGAAACCTGACGATGCCCATGTGAATCTCTAGTTACAACCTTTTCCTCTAACACACAGTCACACATTTCATAAAACACATCATTATAGGTACAGGATATATAATCCTCCATTTGATATCTATCTGGTCTACTCCCCAATCTAAGGGAATTAATTTCATCCATATCTATTCCTCTATCTCTTTGATAAAAAGCGTGAACTCCTAATTCCTCAGAAATTAATTTTTTTACCACAGAATCCTTAAATATTTTTTTGAATTTTTTCACATCAGAAGAGGCAACAAAAATTAACACAAAGGCAATCACTAAAAGAATAAAACCCCCAAAGAATAAAAAAGTAATACCAATACCCAAAAGAATAAGAATACCAGATAATATATACATATTTCGATTTTTTCTATAAACTTTTTGACGCTCCTGTTCAAGTGCTTCTAAATTTAATTGTTTTACTTCCATAACTATCACCATAAAAATTATAATCGATTTATTAAAAATTTTAAAGAAAAAAATCCTGAAAATAAAAATTTTAGGATTTTTTGTTTAAATGATATACAATTTCTTTTAATTCCTTGGTAATAATATCTATTTTTTCATTTAGAAATTCATCGTCTAAATTGTCAATTCCCAATAAATAATCAGTAGATACATTGAAGTATTGAGCCATTTTACGAATAATATCACTATGCATTAATGTATATTCGTTGATATAATTATCCAAAGTTCTTCTTTCAATCTCTAAATCACTTGCAATTTGCTTTCTTTCTAGCCCTCTAGATTGAATGATTTCTGCTAGTCTTGTCTTCATTGTAACAACTCCAAATCTCTTTTCTCCTATTCTATCATTATTTTATAATCTTTCCCGTTTATGGAAAGAAATACCCCGAAAAGGAAAAAAAGTCTCGAGTTTTTTACTCAAGACTTGCAGTTTTTATATACTTTTTACAGCTTTTATTATAATATCCATAGCATCTTTTAAGGAAAGCTCTTCTTTTTCTAACGTCCTTCTATTCTTCAATTCTACAAAGCCTTCCTCACTTCTTTTTCCACATATTAGCATATAAGGTATTCCCATCAGCTCCCAATCCTTAAACTTAAAGCCTGGCTTAGCATTTCTATCATCTAAAATAACTTCTATTCCTTCCTTATTTAAATATGCATAGGCTTCTAAGCTAAGCTTTTGTTGACTCTCATCATTATAATTGATTGGTACAATCACGGCATGATATGGTGCAACATTCAGTGGCCATTGAATTCCATAGGCATCATGATACTGTTCTACAATGGATTGCATTGTTCTTGAAACTCCAATTCCATAGCATCCCATAACCATAGGCACATTTTTGCCTTCCTCATTTACATAGGTGCAACGCATTGGCTCACTATATTTCGTTTGAAGCTTAAAAATTTGCCCTACTTCTATACCACGTTCTAATTTCATTGGCTTTCCACATTCTGGACAAAGATCACCCTCCACATTTTTTCTTAAATCACATACCTTACCAGTGAAATCTCTTTCAAAATTAGCATGAATGTAATGATATCCTTTCTCATTAGCTCCCATTACAAAATTAGAAAGCTTAGTAACCTCATAATCTACATAAACATCACAGGAAAGATCTTTAGGCCCTACAAAGCCATGTACACTATGTAAAGACTCTATCTCAGCATCACTAGCCAATTCTAAATAATTCTCATTCGAATTTAAGGCATTTACTAGCTTAACCTCATTTACCTCACGATCTCCACGTACAACTACTGCAACAAGCTTTTCATTGACATAATCATGATAAATTAAAGTTTTTACTGTTTTATTTGGATTCACATTTAAAAATGTAGAAATCTCTTCAATCGTTCTTTGGTTTGGCGTAGATACCTTTTCTAATAATAGCTTTTCCTCAGCCTCTGCCTCAATAGGCATGGAAGTTGCCTTTTCGACATCTGCAGCATATCCACAAGCATCACAATACACTATTTCAGATTCTCCTATATCAGATAAAGCCATAAATTGATGGGAGCCATTTCCACCAATATTTCCTGTATCTGCTAAAACCACCTGATAATGTAGACCTAATCTTGTAAATATTTTAGAATATGTATCATACATATTTTGATAGGATACGTCCAATCCCTTCTCATCCTTATCAAAGGAATAGGCATCCTTCATCAAAAATTCTCTACCACGCATAAGTCCAAAGCGTGGACGTCTTTCATCTCGATACTTTGTTTGTATTTGATAGATATTCATAGGTAAGCTTTTACTAGACTTTATCAAATCACGTGCAAGAGTAGTAAATACCTCCTCATGCGTTGGTCCCAAACAAAATTCTCTTTCATGACGATCAGAAAAACGCATCAATTCTGGTCCATACTTACTCCAGCGACCAGATTCTATCCATAATTCCTTAGGTTGTAATGCTGAGCATAAAATTTCTATACCACCAGCCGCATCCATTTCCTCACGAATAATCTGTTCTATTTTGTGTAGAACACGAAGTCCTAAGGGTAAAAATTGATATACTCCTGCGACCTGAGATTTCATCATACCTGCACGCAGCAATAAAACATGAGAATCTATTTTTGCCTCCTGTGGAGCTTCCTTTAAGGTTGAAATTAACATTTTACTTGCTTTCATATCAACTAGCACTTCCTTTTTTAATAAAACACAACAAATTATAACATACTATAAGTATAAAATCTATTGTAATAAAAGCATTTTCTTAAAACTTTTTCACACTTTTACTTTTCATTTTACAAATTATATAGTAAAATAAGATAAAGATTTCGCGATGGAGGAAATTTATGGATAAAATTATTGCCAAAAATGAACTAGGTATTTTTGCCCTAGGAGGTCTTGGTGAAGTCGGGAAAAATATGTACTGTATAGAATATTTGAACCAAATTTTTATCATTGATTCTGGTATATTATTTCCTGATGAGCACCTATTAGGAGTAGATTACGTCATCCCAGATTATACATATCTTGAACAAAATCAACAAAAAATTGTTGGTCTTTTCATTACGCATGGACATGAAGATCATATTGGAGGAATTCCCTTTCTATTAAAAAAAGTCTCTATTCCCAAAATTTTTGCAGCAGGCGTTGCAGTTGATTTAATAGAAAATAAGCTAAGTGAATACCCTGACTTATTATCTAAATTGCAAATTGTAGAATTCAAGGCTCATTTCACCTATAAATTTAAAGGTATAGAGGTTTCCTTTATAAGGTTAAATCATTCTATCCCAGATGCATACGCAATATGCTTTACTACAAATTTAGGTATCATCATGCATACAGGAGATTTCAAGATAGATTTTACTCCTGTAGGACCTGCTGCCGAATATGAAAAGCTAGCATCTTTGGGACAAAAGGGTGTACTATGTCTACTTGCTGATTCTACTAATTCCTTAAGAGAGGGATTTACAGAATCCGAAAGAAAAATTGGTGCCTCTATTAAGGAGTTATTTTCAAAGGTAGAAAATCGTATTATAGTTGCAACCTTTGCATCTAACATATTTAGAATAGAGCAAATTATTGAGGCATGTGTTGAAGCTAAGAGACATATAGCTATATTTGGACGTTCTATGGAAAAAGCTATTGAAATTGGACAACAAATTGGCTACATCAAGCCTCCAAAGGGAACCATTATAGAAGCAAATGAAATTCATAAGTTTAAACCACATGAGCTATGCTTTCTATGTACTGGTTCTCAGGGAGAGCCTCTTGCAGCCTTATCTAGAGTTGCAAATGGTTCACATAAAACGATTAAATTAATACCTGGAGATACAATCATCTTCTCTTCTAGCCCTATTCCTGGAAATCAAGAGGGAGTAAATCGAACCATCAATTTGCTATTCAAGCATGGCGCTAATGTCATTACACATTCTCCAATTACGGATACACATACCTCAGGACACGCTTCTATGGGAGAACAAAAGCTAATGCTTTCCTTAATCCGACCAAAGTATTTTCTACCAATTCACGGAGAATATCGTATGCAAAAGGTACATGGAAATACAGCTATAGAGTGTGGTGTAAAGCCTGAAAATGTTTTTGTGCTTGAAAATGGAGAGGTACTTGCGTTTAGTGAAACTGGAGCTAGAATTGCTGGTAAGGTTCCTTCAGGAGAGGTATATATTGATGGTACAGGAATTGGAGATATTTCCTCTGCTATTATACGTGAAAGAAAATATCTTTCTGAAGATGGTATGTTTGCTTTAGTAATTACAATAGATACGCAAAAAAAAGAAATACCATTAGAGCCACAAGTAGTTTCTCGTGGATTCATTTATATGAAGGATAGCGAAGAGCTTACGAAGTCCATTGTGATGGAAGCACAAAAATTTCTAGTAGCAGAAATGAAAAAAATGAAGGTTCTAAATTTAAATTCCTTGAAATATGGTCTTACAGAGTTTTTAAATCATTTGATTTATACTAAAACTGACCGCAAACCAATTGTAATCCCTATCTTTATGTCGGTAGATGCAAAGAATTAATGACTAGAAAAATTTCTAGTCTTTTTTATATCCTCTAAGAGTAATGGAATTTGGGTTAAAGTAGGCAAGGGAAATTTATGTTCTTCAATAGCTAAAAAATGTGTACAGCCTAAAAGAAAAGCCTTACCCTTATACGCCTTTAATTCCTCTAAATATTTAGTGATGCTTTCCTTTTTTTCTATAGCCTTTATAAATTCTGTTCCATCATATACCTGTACAGGATAATGATTTTTCGCATAGGTGATTGTGGCTCTTGAGCCTAATAAAATATACTCATTTGTTAAATTTGGCTTAAAGTAATCAAAGATACCAATGACTGGAATAGTTAAGCTGTACTTTAAGAATGCAAGTGCATAGATGGATAAGGTATTGCAAGCTAAAATAATTAACTCTACTTTCATTGAAATTAAAATATTTGCTAAATAGAAGGAACGCTTCAATAAAAATTCCTTTGATTTTGTTCCATAGGGAAAAAATCCTTGATCCAAAAGAATTAAAAGCTGGTCTTCCTTTTTCTTGATTTTTTTTGCAACAGCAAGTCCTCCCTTGCCACTATCTATTATGCCAATTCTCATTCTATCACCATATAATCCTATGTTATAGAATAAAAAATTATATAAAAAAGACTATAAATTCTATCATTTAAGAACTTATAGTCTTTTGCATTTTAAAGCTTTCCTTTATTTTAAGAAAATAATCTGTTTCATGTTTTACATCCTTTTTAAAAGCATTAAATACTGCCATCGTTACATAGGAATCATCAAAGGCATCGTGAGATTGAGGTGCATAATTTTCATAATAAATTTGAAATAATTTAAACAATCCAGGTTCATTTTGTAAATGATAATAGGTTTGAATCAGCTTTGATAAATTTACAAATCTCATATATTCATTTAAAGAGTCTACCTGATTAAGCACAAAAGATTCACTAAGCATTAAACGATCATTTTTACCAAAAATAACAATGGTTGGATGGTATTTCTTTAGTATCATACTAAAGTCATTATAAAATTCTATATAGGAAATAGAATTCTGGTGAAATTCTTTAGCATCTATTTTTAAGAAATTAAGAGTTCTCTTGCTAAGATCCATATGATGATTTGGTTCAATATATTGACTATATCTAGCCATTTCCTCTCCCATACCATTCACTAAGACATATCCTACCTGTATAATTTCTGATATATATCCTTTTCCTTTAAAGGTATAAGAAGGCATTGTCATTTCCAAATCTAGAAACATAATGTTTCCTAAACTGTCTAGAAAGGAGGATAAGGAATTGTCAATTTGAAAGCGATCATAATATTGTATTTTTTCAAAATCATTGAAACGGAAAACCTGATGGACATAATTTACATAATATGCAGCAATTCCATTTTTTATATATGTTTTATCTTCTTCATAATCTAAATCAATATAGGTTCCAGCGTATAGATATCTTTTAAAAAGATTTATATGTCCATTTTGAAAATATAAATAAATGATTCTACTAAAGGTTTTAATTCCTATTATTCTTTTTTTTAATGTAACTCTTTCTATTCTTCCTATAATACGCATACTAATCCTTCTTAATTGAAACTGCTATTCCATCTCCAATGGAAAATACTGAGGTAATGAATCTTTCATTTTCCAATAAATACTCTTGATAGCTTTGAAGCTTGCGAATCAATCCTCTTACAGCTCTAGATTGTCCTTGCCCCTCTTCCTGTACCAAACCATGAAAGCCCATATTATCTGTAACTACTATGCCATGAGAAGCTAATAAGGGGGTATATAATTCAAAAAATTTTGTATATTGAGCTTTGGCAGCATCAATAAATATTAAATCAAAGGATTCCTTTTCAACACAAGAAAAAGCCTCTAATGCATCTGCTTCGATGAGATGGATATGATCTTTAAATCCTGAAGCTTCAATATTTGTCATAGCCTCCAAAACCATTTCCTTGTTTCTTTCTATTGTATATATTTCACTATTACATACTTGGTGCATGCGGATAGCAGAATATCCTATTGCTGTACCTATTTCTAAAATTTTTTTTGGTCTTTGAATTCTAATGATTTGTTCTAAAAAGGCCAAGCCTTCCTCTACAATGATAGGAACATGATTTTGAAGAGCAAAAGCTCTCATCCTTTCCTCCAAAGCTGACCATTTCAAGTGGAAGGGCTTATTCGTCGCACCCATCACAATCACATGCTTCATCAGAACAGCCACTACAGCCTCCACAGCTGTGAGAACAGCTTGACTCTGTACTATTACTATAATAGTCGTTGACAAGTTCCTCTAGCATATTCCATTCTTCTTCTGTTTCTACTGCCTGTAAAGCGCCCTTTCCTTCCTTCTCTTCAACATAGATTGCTGCAGAAAGCTGCTCTTCTCCACGAGGCTGAAAAATAACGTAATCCTTTTCAAATTGATCACTGTGATAGGTAAAAAGGATATCACAGGTAACCTCTTTTCCATCCTCCATTGTTAAAACTAAAGTTTTGTCATCCATAATTTTCTCCTTAAAATTTTGTTTTATCTAAATAATTTTGTAAAATAATCACTGCTGCCATTTCATCCTTTTTTTGCTTTCGATTTTCTCTTCGAACATTTCCAGAAATCATAGCACGGTTAACCATTACTGTAGTCAATCGTTCATCTTCTAGTATAACCTGAAGATTCCCTTTTGTTTCAAGATAATCCTTAAAAGTGTAAGAAATTTGGGCACGAATTCCCTGATCACCATTCATATGCTTCGGCAAACCTAATATGACCTTAGTTATTTTTTCTCTTTGGCATAAAGTACATATATATTCAGCTGCTTCTTCATAGGCATCCTCTGGAAAGCGATAGGTTTCTAATGCCCTAGCTAAGAAGCCTAATTCATCCGAAATAGCGATGCCTAAGGTTTTGCTTCCTAAATCTAAGCCTAAATATTTCATTTACAAAGTTCCTTTGCTTTACGAATTGCATCATCAACCTTCGTAATATCTTTTCCACCGGCTTGGGCAAGATCCTTCTTTCCACCGCCACCTCCTTGGCATAGCTTTGCAGCTTCCCTAACTAACATAGCAGCATCTACTGTTTTACTAGCACAAACAAAGGTTACCTTTTCTGTATCTAAGCTTGCTAAAAATACAACATCTAAATTTTTATTATTTCTTAAAGCACATGCCATATCCTTTAATAAATTAGAATCCATAGCATTTACCTTAGTAAACAACATTTTTTCTTCAATAAGAGAATCAAAGCGATTTAAATCAGAAAGCGTGCTTTGGCTTTTCTTTGCCTGATATTCTTTTTCTAAGGCTCTTAAAGCTATTTGCGCTTGATTTACTTCCTCACGCATGGCAAGAATATACCGATATCCCAATGCCTCTGGCTCTTGAAAATTGTACAAATAACGTAAGGCTATACCTTGATTAGAGGCCTCTACAAGAAGCTCATGTGCCTTATGCAAAATTGCTTCTACAGACTTTTTCAAATTTGAGCATGTCTCCTTAACGTAGGACATTGCATTCTTTGAGGAAGAGGCTGTAATACGATAAACTCCACTTCCTATAGATTCAAAGGAGCAAATAGCAAAAGCTTCAATATCCTGTGTGTTTTCAACATGAGTTCCAGCACAGAATTCCTTAGATACACCCATATCTACCACTCGAACTGTAGCACCATATTTCTCACCAAACAACGCCATAGCGCCAAGCTCCTTAGCCTCTTCAATAGGAAGAACTAAGGTATTAACCTTATGAGCCTCTAAAATAAATCGATTCACCATATCTTCAATCTCTAAAATTTGTTCATCAGATAGGGTTGTATAATTATTGAAATCAAAACGACAATAGCTAGCACAAACCTGGGAGCCCTGTTGATGAACATGCATCCCTAAAACCTTTTGTAATGCAGCCTGAAGTAAATGAGCACTAGAATGATTTTTCCTTGTATAAATACGATTTTGTTTATCTACACAGGATAAAACTATATCACCAACTGCAAAAGGATTTTCTTTTAAAATATGTAAATGCTGTCCATTAGGTAGCTTTATAACATCTAAAACCTCTATGTTATCTATGGTTCCTTTATCACAAAGCTGACCACCTGAAAAAGCATAAAAAGGTGTTTCATCTAAAACAATGCCATTTTCAAAAACAGCGATAACCTTTGATTTTTGACTAGCAACATGATATCCGCTAAAGCGAGATTCTTCCTTAAAACTTAAAAATGCTTCATTTTGTCCCGCCATGGAAGCCTCATCCTTGCGAGCATTTCTGGCTCGATTTTTTTGTTCCTCCAAGGAACTCTTAAAGCCTTCAATATCTACCTCTAACCCCTGTTCTTTAGCGTACTCTACAGTAAGCTCAATTGGAAACCCATAGGTATCATATAAGGTAAAGGCATCCACCCCAGAAATTACTCGATTAGATTTTGCTACAATAGATTCAAAACGCTTTTCTCCAGCTGCTAATGTAGATAAGAATTTTTCTTCTTCTGAGGAAATAATTTCCTTTATAATATTAATTTTCTCTTTTAAATATGGATAGAAAGGATCCATTATCTCTATAACAACATCTACTAATTCCGCCATAAATGGCTTTTCAATTCCTAAGGATTTGGCATACTTAGAAGCTCTTCTCAATAATCTTCGCAAAACATAGCCTCGACCCTCATTAGACATTACCGCACCATCAGCAATAGCGAAGGTCAAGGTTCTCACATGGTCTGCAATGACACGAAAGGCTCTTTGATCCTTGTATTTACTTCCACATATTTCTTCTGTTTTCGCAATGATAGGATGAAATAGATCCGTATCATAATTTGTAGTTGCTTCCTGCATAACACTGCATAGGCGCTCTAAGCCCCAGCCAGTATCTATATTTTTTGAAGGAAGCTCCTTGTAATCCTTACGATCTACGCCCTCCTTAGAGCTATATTGAGAAAATACTATATTTCCTATCTCAATAAAGCGATCATTATCTATATCCTGTTCAATGAGTTCTTTTCCTCGTAGGTCATATTTAGAGCCTCGATCAAAAAACATTTCTGTATCAGGTCCACAAGGTCCTTCGCCAATTTCCCAGAAATTACCAGTTAAAGGAATCAAATGTTCTTCTTTAATTCCTTGCTTCATCCATTCTTTTTTTGCTTCACTATCCTCAGGATAGTAAGTGATATATATTTTCTCAGGATCAAAATCAAACCAATCCTTACTGAATAATAGCTCATAGGCATACGCTATTGCTTCCTTTTTAAAATAATCTCCAATTGAAAAATTACCAAGCATTTCAAAAAAAGTATGATGATAGGTATCACCAACATTTTCAATATCATTTGTACGAATACATTTTTGAGCATTGGTAATTCTTGGATTTGTTGGAACCATTGTTCCATCAAAATACTTTTTAAGTGGTGTAACACCTGCATTGGTCCATAAAAGTGTTGGATCATTATGAGGTACTAAAGAGGCAGAAGGCTCTACCTTATGTCCCTTAGATTTATAAAAATCTAGCCACATTTGACGAATTTCACTTGATGACAACTTTTTCATATTCTTACCTCCATCATCAAACCAAAAAATACTTAACGTATAATATTTTACCAAAAATCGGTAGCATTATCAAGAAATAAACCTCTATTCCTCAGAAAAGGTATGCATTTTTCTGAAAATATCCTTTTTTTAAATAGAATCTAGCATTTTTCGAAATTCATTCACTTTTCAGGTATAATAAGGATAGGAGGAGTTAAAATGGATCAGAAGCAATTTATAGAGCTAGTGAAAAGAAAAAGACTCAGCAATTTACTGAGTCAAAAGGATTTAGCAAAAAGTATTCCAATCTCTAAAGTAACTTACTCAAAGATAGAAAATCATCAACAAAATCCTAATTTTTTTGTCATTCGACGTTTAGCAGAAATCCTTGATATTGATTTAAATATAATCAAGGAAGAGCAATCCTTGATTGTCTTTTATGATTAGCTCATATTATTTAAGCATAGTGGGATCTCTATCTATAGGAGATCCCTTTTTCTTATTCAATATTAATTTTTTTTAAGACTTGCTTCATAGGCTTTTTTACACAATTGCATTCGCTAAGCATCATACCAACAAATACACCTAAGCCTAACATCATGATTTTTTTCAATTCTATTCACCCAAATATAGTTTCTACCAGAAAAAATAAATCATAATGGTAATTTATTCCATAAAGCTATAGGGAGTGATTCCTTCCATATCATACTCCCCTAAGGTTTCAAAGGGGATAGTTGAATCTAATATTTTGGTTTCATTCCTACGAATTCCTTGTAATAAATTTAATAATCCTGTTTGTCGAAGAGGCTCTAAAGCCTTAACAGCCTCTCTTAGCGTATAGATATCTCCTAAAAGAATTAGTTTCTTTTTAGCACGTGTTATCGCTGTATATATTATTTTTTTTCTTAGCATCATATGATAATTTGGTAAAATAGGCATGATAACATTATCATACTCGCTACCTTGAGATTTGTGGATAGATATCGCATAGGCTAAACGAAGGTTATCTATTTCTTTTACAGGATAATTTACCATTCTACCATCAAAATCTATAAATAAAGTATCCTTATCTTTGATTTTTTCTATTCCTTTAATGATACCAATATCTCCATTCATCAATTGTAGGGTTGGATCATTTTTAAGCTGTAACACCTTATCATTCTTTTTTAAAACTACGGGGTCTCGAACAATTTTTTCTTCCGTAGGATTATATTGATTTGAGATTGCCTCGTTGATAGCGTCTATTCCAGCGACTCCAGCATACATCGGTATCAAAATTTGAATTCCTGTTTGTAAGTCACTTCCTGTAGCAAGGTAGGCATCTAGCATTTTAAAAAGCATTTGCTTTAAATCCTTTGCTTCACAAGGATAAAAATAGACCTCCTTTTTCTGACTAAAGATTCGAAAATCCATTGTCCCTGAAAATACCATATGGGAAAGGTTTACTATATTAGAATCCTTAGCCTGACGCATGATTTCAAAAAGCTTAACTGTCGTAAATAAATCAGAGGCTATAACATCATGAAATACATTCCCAGGCCCAACAGAGGGAAGCTGATTTTCATCTCCAACTAAAATGACCCTAGCACTTAAAGGAATTGCCTTAAATAAAGAAGCCGCTAAATTAATATCAATCATTGAAGCCTCATCAATAATGGCCAAGGAACAGGAAAGCGGACTATCCTCTGAAAAGGTAAAGCCTCCCTCATAATTATATCCTAAGGCTCTATGGATGGTTGTAGCTTTAAACCGGGTCACTTCACTCATTCGTTTGGCAGCACGTCCTGTTGGAGCCATCATAATAATCTTACTATCTAGTTCATCGCTAGGAAAGGTTAATTTATTTAAAATTGCATAGCTTCGTAAAATCCCATTAATAATCGTAGATTTTCCTGTACCAGGTCCTCCTGTTATAACCGTTAGCTTGTTTTTTAAAGCCTTATAAATAGCTTCCTGTTGTAAATCTGTATAGGTTATAGAAATATCCTTTTGGACATTTTCTATCGCCGCTTTTATCTTTTCATCGCTATATTCCTTCGTATATTGCTTTTGTAAGCGTTGAATTGCCTCTGCACAGCGAACTTCACTTTTATATAAAATAGGATCATAATATCTATCCTCATCTACAACTATCTTCTCATTTTGAACTAAGTTTACTAAAGCAGCTTCTAAATCCTTCATAGAAATAAGAGGATTATGCTTTAACAAAGAATAGCTCGAATTCAAAAGCTGCGTAGAGGTCAAAAAAGTATAGCCCTGCTGGTAACATACTGTATTTAATGTATAGCGTACTGCCTCTCTTAACCTAAGAGGATCATTTTCCTGAAAGCCTAGTCTCATAGCCAAATCATCACTTTTTCTAAATCCAAAGCCATCCACATCATAAATAAGTGAATAGGGATTTTCCTCTATTCTAACTGCCGCCTCTGTTCCATAGATGTCATAAAGACGATAGACCATTTTATTCGTCAAGCCAAAGCTATAGAGCTTGATAACAACCTGCTCCTGTGCATAGTTCACCTTTAAGGTTTCCACAATAACCTTCTTTTTAGGCTCACTCATTTGCTTTATTTGATCTAGCACATCCGGATTTTCTATAATTTTTGTAATACAATCCGTTCCTAACTCATCAACTATATACTTAGCCATTCTAGGACCTATACCAAAAAATTTATCACTAGATAAATACGAAATTAGCCCTTCTTTAGAAAAAGAATTTGTGCGGGTATAGGATTCTATTTTAAACTGTTTTCCGTATTTTGAGTGCTCAACAAAGCTTCCCACAAATTCGTATTCTAAGCCTTCCTCCAATTCAATAAAAGAGCCAACAATAATAACTTCCTTCTTATCCTTAGTAATAATTTTAGCTACCTTATATAATGAGTCATCACTTTTATAAACATACGAATCAATGCTTCCATAAATAATTTGATTCATTAATATTTTCTTCTTTCTTGATTATAATAAACTTCATCAATTAATGCTCCACCTAAACAAATCTCATGATCATAAAGAACTACAGCTTGTCCTGGTGTTACAGCACGACATAGTCCTGGATAAAACACTTTAATAGTAGTAGAATCTATATATTCAATCTCAACAGGAATATCCTTTTGACGATATCTAAATTTTGCAGTATAGGGATGATGCTCTAAGGGCTTATCGGTTATCCAATTTAAATCCTTAGCAATACACCAATTTGATTCAAGATATAAACTATCGTGTCCTTGCCCAACAATTAGCTCATTCTTTTCTAAATCCTTGCCACACACAAACCATGCCTCTGACCCATAAGCATTAGATCCACCAATGCCTAAGCCTTTACGCTGTCCAATCGTATAGTACATTAAGCCATCATGCTTCCCTATGATTTCTCCAGAGGGAGTGACCATATTTCCTGGCTGAGCTGGAAGATAATTTTTCAAAAATTCCTTAAAATTTCTTTCCCCTATAAAGCATATACCCGTTGAATCCTTTTTCTCTGCAGTATAAAGTTTTGCAGTTAAAGCTATTTTTCGTACATCTGACTTTAGTAAATGACCAATAGGAAAAATGGCCTTTCTCAACTGCTTTTGACTTAGCATACATAAAAAATAGGTTTGATCTTTATTTTCATCTACTCCTCGTAATAGATAGCTTTTCTCCTGTTCATGACGTACCTGTGCATAATGCCCCATAGCAATATAATCAGCTCCTAGTGCCTCTGCTTCCTTTAAAAAGGCATTAAACTTGATATATTTATTACACATTATATCTGGATTAGGAGTTCTTCCCTTCTTATATTCATTTATAAAATAGGAAAATACTGTATTCCAATATTCCTCAATAAAATCAATCCTATGAAGAGGTATGTCTAATTGTTCTGCTACTTTCAGAGCATCTTGATAATCTTTTTCCTGTGGACATATCTCATCCAATAAATCAGGATTACCTAAAATATCATGGTTAGTTGCAGAATCCCAATTACGCATAAACATTGCTTCTACTTCATATCCATCATCCTTAAGTAGTTTCAATGCTACACTAGAATCAACCCCACCAGAAAGACCTAATATGACCTTTTTCATAACTCTTCACCACCTCATATAAAATATTTTAGCACAGATATCTAAAATATTCTAGAAAAGACTTATTTTTTTTTGTATAATAGAGTTTAGGTGATGATGATGCAAAATGAAAACGAGCATACCTATGACAATGGATTTCATCCAAAAGAGGTACATTTAAAGGAGAATTATAAATTTTATAATCAAAATATTTTCTTTCGTTTTTTTTCAATGCTTACAAAATGGTTCACACGAATTTGGATTATTTTTCCTAGGATATTTTTAGGAATTCACGTTAAAGGTAGAAAAAACAAAAGAAAGGTTAAGGGAGCTATCATGGTATCTAATCATATCCATCAGCTAGATGCTTTCTTCTTAGTAACGACGATGTATTATAGAAAATGCTATGTCACCATGCTAGAAAGTAATTTAGGTTTTGGCATAGTTTCTAAATATATGCGTTTGGCTGCAGCTGTACCTATACCTACTGAACGGAGACTTCTAAGAAAATTCAGTGAAGAGACTGGAGAAATTTTTAAAAAAGGAAGAAATGTTCTCTTCTATCCTGAGGCTGCCTTAATGCCCTATTGTGATCATATAAGAAATTTTTTACCTGGAGCTTTTCATTATGCTGTAGCAAATGAACGTCCTATTCTTCCTTGCTGTTTTACCTTTCATAAGCCTAAAGGTATTTATAAATTATTTAGAAGAAAAAAGCCAGTGATTCATTGTAATATATTAGAGCCTTACTTCATCCAACCAAAGGAAACAAGGAAAGAAACAATAGAACATGCTACAAAAGAGGTTCATGACATTATGGAAAGCTTTTTTATAAAGCATAGTGATTATTACTATGAGAATGGTAATAAAAAAGAAAGCGAATAGTGTAGTGTAATAAAGAGGACTTATTTATTATAAACTCCTCTTTTTCTTTTACTTTTAAAGAAAGCTTTATGATAATTTGTATAAAAAAAGAAAACCTTTTAGAAGTTTGCAGAATACATGATTTTTTTAGAAAATGCATTTTCTTTTAATTACAATAAAATTGTGCTATGATAAACTCAGGTGAGGTATATGACTGAATTAGATTTGAGGTATCAAAGCAGTAAGGATGTAACTAAAAGTACTATTTTAGGATTCTTTATAGGTCTTGCAGTAATTGTACCGGGAATTAGTGGTTCTACTATGGCAATCATTTTTAAACTTTATGATAAATTATTATATGCTATGGGAAACCTATTTAAAAGCTTCAAGCTTTGTATTTTATTTTTACTTCCTATAGGGATAGGAGCAATTTTAGGCTTTGTGTTAGGATTTTTTACAATACAAAGACTTTTAACTATACTCCCCTTTGCCATAATGGTATTCTTTGGTGGACTTATGATAGGAGCCTTTCCAGCAATCACAAATGAAATAAAAGGAGAAAAAGTTACCTCTGCTAAAGGCTTTTTATTTATACTTGGTTTATCTATTCCTATTTTTATTAGTATATCCTCTACTTTTATACAAGAAGGAAATCAAAGCCTAGAATCTATTGAATTTTATCAATATATATTCTTTCTAATCCTAGGCTATGTTATTGCAATTACTCAAATTGTCCCTGGATTAAGTGCAACAGCTATCCTCATGGCATTTGGATACTTTAAGCCGCTCATGGATTCGGTAAATCTTACTTATATCCAAAACAATCCTAAAATACTTACTGTTTATCTATGCCTAATTGTAGGTTTTTTTATAGGTCTTACAACCTTTTCTAGTTTTCTTTCTAGTGTCTTAAAAAAGAACAGAATCTATGCATTCTTCTTGATTGTTGGATTATCCTTAGGATCTATCTTTACCATATTTTTTAATCCTGACATCTATGAGGTTTATCAATCGTGGATTCATGGAAATATATCCTTTGGTCTGGATTTAGGCTTAGGAATTTTACTGTTTATTATTGGCATATTACTATCCGCAAGCTTTTTAAAATATGAAAGAAAGCAATAATAGACTTGTATTACATTGCAACAAGTATTAAAATATCTCATATGAGGTGAGTTATTTTATGTTATGCTTGAGCATTGTTCTTATTACTATTCTTTTAATCATATCTTCAATTATCTTTTTTCCCGTAATAAAAATTAAAGGACTAAGGATGGGATCCTATTGGGTAATTGCCTTACTAAGTGCTTTAGTTCTTTTATGCCTTAAACAGGTATCATGGGATACAATGCTTCAAAGCTTTTTAAGCAATAGCTCAGTAAATCCTATTAAAATTTTAGTTTTATTTATATCAATGACAATCTTATCAATATTTCTTGATGAGATTGGCTTTTTTCATTTTATAGCTTCAAAGGCAACCAAGCTTTTTAAGAATAATCAATTAAAATTATTTTTTGGCTTTTATGCCTTGATTTCTATTTTGACTCTGTTTACCTCAAATGACATTATTATATTAACCTTTACTCCCTTTATTTGCTATTATGCAAAGAATACAAAAATAAATCCTATTCCTTATTTAGTTTTAGAATTTATTGCTGCAAATACATGGAGTATGACGCTCATCATTGGAAATCCTACAAATATTTATTTAGCAAGCTCTATGAACATAGATTTTTTATCTTATCTAAAGCATATGATACTTCCTACTATCTTTGCCTCCATTACATCACTTAGCTTACTATACTTAATTTTTAAGAAACAATTAAGCAAGCCTATGGAGGAATATAAGGCTGACCCTATTATACCTAATCGCTTTTTAACTGCCATTGGTTTAATTCATTTACTACTTGCAACGGGATTATTAGCAATAGCCTCTTACATAGGATTAGAAATGTGGATTATAACCATATCCTTTGCAACAAGTCTTATACTAATTGTCCTTTTATATCTATGTATAAAAAGAAAAAAAGTCACGATTCTACAAGCAACATTACTTAGAGCACCTTGGAGCTTAATCCCCTTTGTTTTATCTATGTTTGTAATAGTACTTTCCTTAAATGAACAAGGAATCACTAGCCAAATTCAAAGCTTTCTTCAAGGATTACCACAAATCTATTCCTTTGGCATTTGTGGAACTATAACAGCCAATTTAATCAATAATATACCTATGAGCGTTTTCTTCTCAAATCTTTTAACAGGCGCAAGCTCTAGTGCTATTTATGCAAGTATAATTGCCTCAAATATTTCCGCCTTTATGACTCCTCTTGGTGCTCTTGCAGGAATAATGTGGATGAGACTTCTTAAAACCTATGATATTAATTTTAGATTTAAAGATTTTATTTTTTATGGCTGTAGCATTGGTATTCCAACCCTACTCATATCTCTGGCAGCCTTATATATACTTTAATCATACAAACACATTACCGCTTCAATATAGTCTCTTAGTTTAAAATAAAATTTGGGCTACCTTCATAGCTTTTAAGGCTTGTAGTTCTTTTTTAGACGATTGATTTCTTGATTTCTCATTGTATCAAACCTAAAATCTTTTGATAACCTTTAATTTGATACTGATCCCCCCTAATCACTATGGAATATTGCCTTTCTTACTTTATCACCATGACTTTTTTAAGCATATTTAACATTTGATATATTATAGTTAAATTTTCTTACAAGCTCACTTAGTTGAATTCCTTCCTTTATATGCTCTCTTGTCATTTGTAATCTTTTTCTTTTGTTTTTTCATAAAAAAACACCTCCACTTATTGTAACATATTTTGTCCAATAAATGGGGTAAGTTTAAATAAAACCGATAACTTTATCTATCTTGATATTTGTGATATCAAATATGAAGTCAAGAAAAAGTAAAACTATTAAATGTTAAATTATTAATCATCTGATATGTTTTAATTGAATTTGAATTCGCAAAACTAAAACACCATATTTTGGTATGATCATTTTGTATAATCAAAAGAATCACAAAATTTATTTAAAAGGAGATTTTACAAAATGAACATTTTAGATCAAAGCATTTCTATTTTAGATGTGCTCTCACTAGTCACAAAAAAACAACAAATTAAATCTATGGAGTTATATGCAAGTCTTACCCTGTATATTAAAATTATGGAGCCTTATGTAAGACCAAATACCTTAATCTATTATCAGGAGAATATGGACCTGGTTTTTAAATTCTTTCGTCTCAATGACATAACTGAAACCAAACAAATTAATCAAAATATTATTGATAAATTTATAAAATGGTCTTTTGCAAATAATAACAAGGCTGCTACTATCAATAAGCGAATTGGGATACTTCAAACAATGTTAAAAAGATTGGAAGAAGCTAATGCTATCAATGCCCCTGTTTTCAAATATACAAAATTAAAAGAGACCAAGACCAAGATAGAGCCTGTAAAGAAAGAGGATGTCAAGAAAATATTATCGCAGATTGATAAAATGACTATTTCTCACCAGCTCATGTTATATCTCTTAATTGCTACAGGTATTAGAAGAAATGAGTTAGTTCATATCAAGATTGAAAATATTAATTTCAAGAGTCACTCAATTTATTTAGATTTCACAAAATCAGGAAAACCTAGATATTGCTATTTTGATGAAAAGATTGAAGATCTCATTCGAAAACAAATTGAGAATATTAAGACAACAACTAATCCATATTTATTTGCTTTAGGTTCTGGTCATGTCGATAAACAGTCCGTTTCTTCTATGCTTTATAAATTGAAACATGATTTAGGAATTGATGTTCTCAGTTCTCATAAGCTTAGACATTTCTATGCTACAGAGCTCTTAAAAAATGGGGCTGACATTTACACGGTTAAAGAGCTTCTTGGTCATAGTGATTTAGAAATGACACAACGATATTTAGATTTTACTAATGAAGAAATCAAAGAAAACAACTTTAAATATAACCCCATTAAAAACCTGTGAAATTTCGAAACTGGTCAAGGAACGCACCAGTTTCGAAAATCGGCTGTTTCGCCTTTAGAAGAAAATAAAAAAGGCTGACATACAAAGTATAAAATACATTGTCATATCAACCTTTTTTGGTAATATTCCATTAAATTAGTCATCACTCTAATTTAACATTCAAATATGGTGCGGGTAACAGGAATCGAACCTGCACTCCTCGGGAACTAGATTCTAAGTCTAGCGCGTCTGCCAGTTCCGCCATACCCGCATTTTTTCTTGACACATTTTTTATTATATATAAGTTGGTTTTGAATGTCAAGAAAAACTTATAAATTATTTTGTTTTTTCAATACAGCGCATTTTTGCACTATGAGCACGGTTGTTAAATTCTATTTCTTCTTCACTTGGAAGGAAAGGTTTTTTAGTAATAAGTTCAAAATCAGGCTGATCTTTGATTATCATTGGTACCCCCTTAGGAATCTGTATTGTACTTTTCTCTTTAAATATCATTTTACAAATACGGTCCTCTAAAGAATGAAAGGTAATGACTACAGCTCTACCATTTTTATTTAATAATTCTAAAGCATCTAAAATACTTTTTTCAAAAACACGCAATTCATCATTAACTGCTATTCTTAAGGCCTGAAAGGTTTGCTTAGCAGGATGTCCTTTACTTCTTAATACCTTAGCAGGTAAGGCGCTTCTGATAATATCTACTAGTTCTAATGTGGTTCTTATAGGAGCCTCTTTTCTTTTTTCTTCAATTTTTCTAGCGATTGCCTTTGCAAAAGGCTCCTCTCCATATCTAAAAAGAAGCTGAGAAATATCTTCAAAGGAATATTGATTCACAATTGTATACGCAGATAAGTCTTGCCTTTGGTTCATTCGCATATCTAAAGGTGCATCTAATTTATAAGAAAATCCCCTTTCTTGTATATCAAGCTGAAAGGAAGAAACTCCTAGATCATATAAAATTCCATCAATATGATCTACTCCACATTTTGCAAGTTCCTCCTTCAAATTAACAAAATTAGAAGGGATAAATGTATAATTTTGACCAATAGAATCTAATTTCTCTTTGGCTTTTAGAAAAGCATATTCATCCTGATCAAAGCAATATAAATGTCCTGTTGTAAGTTTAGATAAAATTAAGGAGCTATGTCCACCACCACCAGTTGTAGCATCTACATAAATACCTGATGGTTTAATATTTAGCAATTCAACTGCTTCTTTTAATAAGACACTTTTATGTACATACATATCAACAACTAAGAGTATAGATATCTATACCTGTCTCCTTTCTTCTATCTATAAGCATTTAATTATGCTTTATTTTCTAAATAAAATAAATAAGAAATTATAAATCCATATACCAATAAATAAGCAATATAGGCATAATAAAATGTATACTTACTTGCTTCTGTAAACTTGATTCCAACAAAAATATAAGCGGTGAGTAGTCCTATCCACAATAGACAGTTTCCAATAAGCTTTACTAGCCTTCTAGAAAAAAGCCCCCATAGTATCGTTATAACTCCGATAATACAAAAAATAATTAACCATATTTGTTCTGAGCTTAGTGCTAAGGCAGTAAATGTAATGAATCCTTCTTCTGCACTATCTACTTGTACTCTTTCCAAAAAAGGAAAGGCTATATAAAAAATTATTCCTAATGCTCCTAGCACTGTGGACAAGCATCTTGGCAAGGTAATAAAAGAATTTGTAGCAAGATGAGTTGTATTCAATTCTAAAAGCTGACGCATAGTTTCATTTTTCCCTAAGCTCATCATTAAAGGGATTCCAACACAATATAAAACTACAGCCTCTCCTAGACCAACCGTAAGAACATTGAACCAAAAAGCTTCTGGCATAAACAAATCAAAGGCTAATCCTAATTCAACAGACACAATGATTGCATTACTTAAAACTGGAAATATACTTGCCAGTTCCAAACGCTTAATCTTTAGCATTGGTAAAACTGCAAGTATGGTTGCAAGTGTACCAAATCCCATATCATACCATCCCATAGGCGATGTAGTATTTGCCACAAAACAACCCATAATGAGGGCATAAGCATATTTCGGATTTAATGCTACTAATAAAATAAGTGCTTCCGAAATACGAAATTGAATTGCACCATAGGAAATAGGTGCAAGTAGCCAGGTAAGGGCTACGTAAAGTCCAGCAATGATAGCTGAATTCGCAATAAAGCGAATATTCATTTTTTTCATTTTTAAAACTCCTTGTTTTTTATTTTAGAAGATGGTTAAGCAAGGAACACCTTCTACGATATGAAATTATAATACAAAACCTATAAAAAGGCAATTAAAAAAGCTTTTAATAAGTATAAATCGTCCTAAAATAGAAAATAGACACCTCTAGTGTCTATTTCTACCAATAATATTTACTATTATTCTTCGGTCTTCTCTGCTTTTGGAGCAACTACTAATTTTCCTTTATAAAAACCACAGTTAGAACATACTCTATGAGCTAAAGTTAATTCACCACAGTTAGGACAAGTAATCATTCCAGGAACTTTCAATGCTAAATGAGAACGTCTTACTGCCTTCTTCATCTTAGAAGTTCTACGAAAAGGTACTGCCATATATTACACCTCCTATAATAGATCTTTCAGTTTAGCAAATGCGGGATTTATAGTATCTTCTTCCTCTATAGAGCCTTCATCCTCAAAGCTTATCCCTTCTGCATAAACTGTCATAGGCTTTTGAATCAATACATTTGTAACTACTGCCTCTTTTGTATCTAAGGTTTGTCCTGTAATTATAAATGCCTCTTCTATAGTATCATCCGTTGTAAAAATCTCTTCTGCTTCAGCTGAAATTGTATAAGGTACATCCTGTAATGTTATTGCACATTGCATGATAAGATCTACCTTAAAGCGAAAGGTAATAAAATATGTATCTAACCCACGCTCATGAATATCATATTCTACAATCACCTTAGACATAGAACGAATATCCTCAAAGCCTGTAAGCTCATCTGAAATATCCAATTCCTCTGTACAATGATAAGGCATGGCTAGCTTATGCAATTGAGCTAAAGTTAAACGCATAAAAAATCACCTCAGCATATTTAATTATATTAATTTTAACAAGAAAAGTCAAGATATATTTACATTTTCACAGCTATTTAGATATATAAAAATAGACACTATTCTCTTATAGTATCAAAAGAGTTATAGCATTCTAATAGAAAACAAAACGAGAAAAAAGAAATTCTAATTTTGAACTCCTTTTAAAAAATGGTCTATCCCTTTTATACTTTAATTTTTTTCATATTGATATGCTCTATATTTGCTTCACTAAAGCTTCTTCCATAGCTTGTATACCTTAAGGACTCATAAAAAGGAGCTGCATGAAGCTGAGCATGAAGCTGTATCTCAACCTTACGCATTGGAATTTGTGACTCTGCGTATCCCATTATCTTTTTTCCATAGCCTAGATTGCGATATTCCTTTTTCACACATACTCTACTTATGATAGTAGGATTGGAAAGAAAAACTCTAGCATAAGCAATCAAAATATCATTCTCATATAAACAACAATGAATATGCTTATCCTCATCTGCTTCTAATTCTAGCTCTAAAGGAACTTTTTGTTCCATAATAAACACTTCTCTTCTAAGTTCAAGACTTTCTTTAGTAATGTCCTTAAAATTCTTATAAACCAACATGTTATACCTCTTCAAATTTTAACTCTACGTCTACTAAACCTTCATAAAACTCTGGTTCATGCGTAACTAAAATAACGGACCCAGGAAAGGAATGGATGCTATTCCATAATTCTTCCTTAGAAAATATATCTAGATGATTCGTTGGTTCATCAAAAATTAAAATATTACTTTTTTTCATGGTCATTAAAGCAAGTCTAACCTTAGTTTGTTGCCCACCACTCAAGCTTGCCATTGGCTGTAGAGCAAGTTCCCCTTTTATTCCTGCTGATGCTAAAATACTTCTAAGCTCTCCATCTGTTTTTAAAGGATAAAATCCTCTCAAATAACGGATAGGAGTTATAAGTTGATCATATTCCTCCTCTTGAGAAAAGTAATTCACATCAGCAGAAGGACTCCATACATATTCTCCTTCTAATTTTGGCAATACCCCTAAAATTGTTTTTAGTATGGTAGATTTTCCAATTCCATTATGTCCTAAAATTACTACTTTCTCATTATGCTTTAAAAGAAAATCAATTTGACTTAAAACAACTTTATTCTTATAGCCTACTGTTAATCCTTGCAATTTAAGAACCTCAGCTCCTAATTCCTTAGAATATGGAAATTTTAAATGCATAGGCTCATGATTTTTTGGCTTTTCTAAAAGCTTAACACGCTCAAGCATTTTTCTTCTAGATTTTGCTTGTTTTGAGGTTGTAGCTCTTACTATATTTTTTTGAATAAATTCCTGCGTTTTTTTAATAAACTTTTGTTGATTTTCAAATGCATTTTTATATTGTGAATCTCTTAAATTCTTTTCCTTTAAAAACATATCATAATTCATTTTATAACGAACCATTTCCTTATTAGAAAGACAATATACGACCTCACCAATTGCCCTTAAAAATTCTTCATCATGACTGATGACAACAAATGCTTTTTGTAACTCCTTTAAATATTTAGCTAACCATTCAATATGTGCTGTATCTAAAAAATTGGTAGGCTCATCCATAAGTAAAACATCTGGTGCTTCTAATAGTAGCTTCGCTAAATAAACCTTCGCGCGTTGACCACCACTCAAATGATTTAATTGTGTGTCCAAGCCATAATTTTGAATCCCTAAACCATTGACCACATTCCCCAAGGTAGAATTCATCTGATAAAAATTCTTTTCCTCAAGTTCTTCCTGAATGCTTTGAGCTCTTGTTAAATATTTCTCATACTCATGTTCTGGACAATGGCACAGCAATTCATAATATTGATTCATTTGCTTTTCTTTTTCAATAAGTGGAGAAAATACCTCTGTTAAATAATCATAAATAGAAATATCTTTCTTAACTTTTAAATGTTGATCTAAATAAGAGTAGGTAACATGATTTAGCCAAACGATACTCCCTGCATCAGGGATTAAATTTTTAGCTATCAAATTCATAAAGGTTGACTTTCCACAGCCATTGTCACCTACTAATACGATATGCTCCTTAGGTTGAATTCTGAAGGATACTTTATTGTATAGACCTTGATCACTATATTTAAATTCTAATCCCTCTACTTCTAATAATCCCATAGGACACCTCCTAACATAAGATAGGGTCTATGAATCCATAGACCGTATCTAAATTTAATTTTTATCCTTCATATGCTTTAAAAGCAAAGCTATAAATTCCTCTATTGATATAGATATTTGCTCCTGCTTTCCATAAGGACGATAATTTACCGTATTTGATTCTACTTCTTTATCACCTAAAACAAGCGTATAAGGAATCTTTTTTGTTTGAGCTTCTCTTATTTTATATCCTAGCTTTTCATCTCTAAAATCATTTTCAAAGCGAATGCCTACCTGACTGAAAAGTTCATTTAGTTTTAAACAATATTCCTTATGCTTTTCAGAAACAGGAATTAATTTAACCTGAACTGGAGCTAACCAGCAAGGAAAGGCACCAGCATAATTTTCTGTAATTATTCCTATGAAACGTTCTAGGGAGCCAAAACAAGCTCTATGAATCATAATAGGCGTTTTCTTAGTACCATCTTCAGCAATATATGTACAATTAAAGCGTCCTGGTAATTGCATATCTAGCTGAACAGTTCCACATTGCCAAATACGATTCATTGAATCTCTAAGCTTAAAATCTAGCTTTGGTCCATAAAAAGCCCCATCTCCAGGATTTATTTTAAAGCTATGTCCTGTTGCTAGGCAAGCCTCTTCTAAGGCTTTTTCGGCAACATTCCAAACCTCTATTTCTCCAATATAATTATCCTCTGGTCTAGTTGATAATTCGATTGCATAATCCAAGCCAAAAATAGAATAAATTTGGTCATAAAGAGAAAGAATTTTAGCAACCTCTTCTCCTACTTGCTTTTCAGTTAATAAAATATGAGCATCATCTTGAGTAAAGCCTCGAACTCTAAATAGACCATTCAATGCCCCACTAGCCTCATAGCGATGGACATTCCCTAATTCAGAATAACGTAATGGAAGTTCCTTATAGGAATGTAAATCATTTTTATAAACCAATATTGCACCTGGACAATTCATTGGTTTAATAGCATAAGTTCCATCTTCAACCTCTATCGTAAACATATCTTCCTTGTAGTGATCCCAGTGTCCAGAGGTTTCCCAAAGCTCACGATTTAGCATGATAGGAGTATTTATAGTTAAATACCCATTTCTTTTATGAATATCCAACCAAAAGTCTTCTAAGCTTCTTCTCAATTGATATCCCTTTGGCAACCAAAATGGAAGTCCAGGACCATATTCTGAAATCATAAATAGGTCTAATTCTTTTCCTAATTTACGATGATCTCTTTTCTTTCTTTCCTCTAAATTATGCAAGTGTAACTCTAGAGCTTCTGCTGTTGCAAAGCAAGTTCCATAAATGCGTGTAAGCATTTCATTTTTAGAATCTCCTCGCCAATAGGCACCTGATACATTTAATAGCTTAAAATTCTTCAAAATAGCTGTAGATATTACATGTGGTCCTCTACAAACATCTGCATAGTCTGCTTGCTCATAAATCCCCACCTGTTCATCCTCAACAGCATCAATAAGCTCACATTTAAATTTATCAGAAGCAAATTTCTTTTTCGCTTCTTTTTTATCTAGATAATAATGCTGAATAGAAATATTTTCTTTCACTATTTTTTTCATTTCTGCTTCAATCTTAGGTAGATCCTCAAGGGCTATCGCACTATTCACCCTGAAGTCATAATAAAAGCCTTCCTCAATAGCTGGTCCTACACCAAAGCAGGTATCTGGATATAATCTCTTCATTGCATGTGCTAGCAAATGAGCACAAGAGTGATTTAAAACATCTATTGCTTCTTTATCCTCAAATAAAATGATTTCCAATTTACTATCCTTAAGAAGTGGAGTTTTTAAATCAACCAAAACCTCATCTAGTTTGGCAACACATGCCTTTTTTGCTAAACTAGGAGATAACTCCTTGGCAAATTCTATAATTAATTTACCTTTCTCAGCCTCTTTAATACTTCCGTCTTTTAAACTAATCTTTATCATATTTTCTTCTCCTTTAATTTATTAATATAAAAAAAATCGTCCCAACCAAAGGACGATGTAATCGCGGTACCACCTTAATTTTAGAATTTCTTCTAACACTCAACAATTCTTAACGCAAATTAAACGAAATGGCATTTCCTCCATTCATCTTTAAAGGTAGTAACTACTTATGCTTTATAGATACTTCCACCAAACGTATCCTCTCTGAAATAAAGTCATATCTAATCATGTCCTTTATCAAACGATTTGATAATATTATATATCATTTTTTTTAAAAATACAATAGACCAAAATTAATTTTTTCTATACTATGATTTTTTAAAATCTATACAATTCTATCTTTTATATTGGGGATTATCTAATTCAATCGGAATAACTAATCCCTCTAAGCGAGATTGAATTCTTGCTCCCTTTAATTGATCAGATGGTGCTTTGGTAAGACTAAAATGGAGGCGTAAATCCTCTGTAGTAGGATCTATATTAGAAGAAATAAAAATTGGCTTTTCCTCCATTAAACGATAATTTAATACAGGTCCTAATATTTCATCTCTTAGCCAAGGAGTCATATTTTCACTCCCTAAATCATCTAAAAATAAAACATCTACACTTTTTAGATAATTGATGAGCTCTTCTAATCTTGAAGTTCCTATTGAGCTTTTAAGCTCTACAACTAAATCTGGAAAATAGATGATTAAGGACTCTATTCCCTTTCTAGCAAGCTCATTGGCAATACAGCCTAGAATAAATGTTTTTCCTGTAGCAAATGTACCATACAAATATAAACCCTTTATAAATTTATTTTGCTGATATTGCGTAAGAAATTTTAATATGTGCTCATAAATCTTTTTCCGATTTGGAGTTGTAATATCAAAGGATTCTAAATTTGCTGACAGTATACTTTTAGATATAAATAAAGTCTTTATCTTTTGATTCTCATTAAGAAGACGATTTGCTTCCTTTTTAAATCTACAGGGCTGCAAAACAAAGTTAGAATCTTCATAGAATAAGGCATACCCCTCATTCATATTTTTACATTGAGACAAGCCGTTACAGGAAGCACAATTTTTTTTATCTTCCTTAAGAATATAAAAATCATTCGCATTACTTTGATTTATTTCATATCCTTCTAATAATGGGTCTCTTTGAAGCTCTTCTACAAACTGAAGAACCTCCTTTTGATTTGCTTCAAAATTCATTTTTTTCATAGAGAGTCGAAGCCTCCTGTTTTATATCTGTCATTCTTTTTCTTAAAATTTGTAGTCGTTTCATTTCCCTCAAAGGATGTAGAATATTTAATGGCATCACTTGTAGAATAAATATTATGCGCTATCCAAGTATCACTCATCTTTTTAAAATAAGCAACTGCTGGTAGTTCTCCACTTTTTTCTTTTAAAACCTTGATGATCATACAATTTAGTACACCTCTAGGCAAATCAATATTTGCATATATTTCTTCTACAATATTTAAATAACGTGGAGGAAAATTTGGCATAATATTTGATAATATCTCTGATGGGGATGTCGTATCTAGATATTCTATTAAATCTACACTATCTATATTTTCTTCTTCCTTTGTAATTAGCTTAGGTGCATCCATATGATGTAAATAGCTATATAATACATTGGCTTTTTTCTTTAAAAGACGATAATCAAATAGTCCAGATCGATTGATGGATTCGTTATATAGGTTAGCCATTTGTAGCTCGTCAAAAGCGTAAACAAAAGAAATTTGAATGATTTGATCTTGAAATTGCTTTGTGATACCTGTCTCTAAGAAATCCATATTGATTAGCTTTTGAAATTCAGAGAAATCAAATTTTTTATGATTGATTTTGATAGTACTCGTAGGCTTTCTTCCCAATAAATACTGAAATCTAGCAAAGCCTATATCTTCATTGATTACTGAGGTGTAAACCTCTTCAAAGCTTTTAGTCACATTGCTAAATTTGCTTTTATCAATTTTTTCTACCTTAAAATGTGTGAATACTTTACTTGACAAATCCTTTCCTATTTTAGAGGATAGATATAAGCCTAAAGTTGCATCCTTTATAAAATTTTTAGGAGACAACGGAGGACAAATAACATAAATTAATTCTTCTCCTGCTTGATAACTAGTTAGAAGTCCTATTCCCTCTAATTGATATCTTGCTTTCAAAAATAGCTTTTCCGATAAACCAAATAAATCATAAATTTCTCTATGGGTATAGGCTTCACTTTTTAAATTGTTACGTTCAAGCAAGGATTGTAATCCAAAATAAAGCATTACCGCTTCACTGCCAATCAAGGGAGCATAAAGAAGAGATAATGTAGAAACATCATCACTTGATAAGCTAAAGCTAGAATAAATATTTAGTTTTTTTGGTGCTAATGCTTCCATGGTTCAACCTCACTTCTTTATTTATGAAGACTTAGTCCCTTCAATTCAAAGTTCTTCTCTAAAATCTCATACATAGTTTGAATAAAGCCATAGGCCTTTTTCTTATTCCCCCAAATATACTCTGCATTGATGTAAAAATCAATAGAAGTTTCTACTGGAGTTTGTTCTATAATCTTTGCCTGGATTGCCATATGAGGCTGTTCAGCAAAAATTTCTAAATAATTATCATCTATAGAAACTACCTTGATGTGTAAACGCTCTAGAGCTTCTAAATAACAATTTTTTAATTTTTCATAAGAGGTTTTATAATAATGTGTTTGTAATATAACCTCAGTTGCATGTTCACTTGTTTCAAAAATTTTAGCCATTTGTTTCTTCTCCTTTTATGTTTTTTATAATTTTTAAGACATTTTCTTTCGTTTCATTTAAATCCTCTTTAGATTCTATAACAAAATCTGAGGCATCTCTTTTTATTTCTAACGATAATTGAGAATTAATTTTTTCAAGAGCATAGGACTCCTCTATATGATCTCTATTCATTAATCTTTTTAGCTGTATATCCTTAGAAACATATACACATACTATTGTATCACATAAATATAAAAGTTTAGCTTCAAAAAGTAAAGGAATATCCAAAAATATGATATTTTCTTTACATTTTTTTATTTTCTTTTGTATTTCTTCAACAATCTTAGGGTGAGTAATTGCATTTAAGTGCTGTCTAGCTTTAGAATTTTTAAAAATATAGCTTCCTAATTTATGACGATCGATTTCTCCTTTAGCATCTAAATACTCTACTCCAAAGGAAGATAGAATTGCATCATATAAACTATTTCCCTTTTGACTGAGCTCTCTAGCAATCGCATCAGAATCTATAACAGGATAGCCAAGCGTTCGAATATAGTTACATACCGTACTCTTACCGCTTGCAATACCTCCCGTAATTCCTATAATTTTTTTCATACCATCACCTTTGACATTTTGAGCAGTAATAACTAGAGCGCCCACCAATTTTTAACACTAAGAAGGAGTTCTTACATTTGGGACAGTTCTTCTGTAAATGAGCTTGCAATTTAAATTGATATTCTCCTTCTACCCCTAAAGAAGATGTATAGGAGCGAATGGTTGTTCCTTTACTAAGAATTGCATCATCTAAAATGCGTTTACTTTCTCTAAGAATTACTTTTAGTTCTTCTAACGATAAGGAAGAAGCTGTTCTAGTAGGAAGAATTGAAGCAGCAAATAAAACCTCATTAGCATAAATATTACCTAATCCAGAAATAAAACTCTGGTCTAAAAGTAAAGATTTAATAGGCTGCTTAGACTTCTTTAATTTTTCATACAAGCAAGATACTGGCATTTCTAAAGAATTTCCTTCTGGTCCTAATAGGGATAAGGGTGGAGTCTTATGAAGCTCCTCTAAAGGCTTATATAGCATTCTTCCAAATTTACGAACATCTTGATATATCAGCTTATATTCATTATCCAAATGAAAAACAACATGCTGATGCTTTTGAATGTCATACGACTTCTTAACATAAAAATATTTGCCTTCCATTCGCAAATGTGAAATTATACAGCCATTTTCCAAAACAAAAATTAAGTATTTAGCATAGCGGTCCACTCTAACAATTCTTTGATTTGAAACTAATTTAATAAATGCTTCCGTTTCTTCTATGATTGGCAAATAGTAGCAATCTATCTTCTCTATCCGTCTTCCTTTTAAATCATGGTCTAGAGTAGCTCTTACTACCTCAACCTCAGGTAACTCAGGCATAGCTAATACCGATTATGATGAAGTAAATTGTCACTCCATTTTTCCCTTTCATAAAATGCAGGAAAATCCTCTGGATATCCTAAGGCAATTAAAGCAAAAGTAAAGGCAGAATCTTTAACTTCTAATAGCTGATTACATTCCTTTACTCGCTCCTCTATTGGAAAAATACCAATGTAGCAACTTCCAATTCCCATACTAGTAGCAGCAAGTAAAATATTTTCAACTGCACAGGAAAGATCCTGCTGTTGCATTAATGGTGTGAATAAGGTCTTTGGATCTTTTCCAAGAACAGCAATGACAGCAGTACACCCCTCGATCACCTTTGCTCCAGCAGATACCTTAGAAAGCTCATAGATAAGCTTTTTATCGTCAATGATGATATAGGATCTACTCTTTTGATTACGGGCTGAGGGTGCAGACTCTCCAGCTTTACAAAGGCTTTTTAAGGTCTCAAAAGTAATTTTTATAGAACTATCAAATTTACGTACACTTCTTCGCTTTAAAATATTTTCCATTATTTTACCTCATACCAATTTTTACCAAAGGAATCATCAACAACAAGAGGAACATCTAACTCCATAGCCTGCTGCATATTTCTTCTAACTAACTCGGCCATAGTATCCTCTTCTCCTTGGAAAATTTCAAAAACAAGTTCATCATGAACCTGAATGAGCATTTTACTTTTTAGCTTGCGCTGTTCAATTTCTGTGTCAATTTTAATCATTGCTATCTTTATAATATCTGCAGCTGTACCTTGAATTGGTGCATTCATAGCCATTCTTTTTCCAAATTCTCTTTGCATAAAGATTTTAGAATTTATTTCTGGAATCATTCTAGTTCTATTCTTTAATGTTTGAACGTAGCCATTTTGACTACAAAATTCTATTGTTTTATCCATAAACGTTTTGATTTCTGGATATACCTCAAAATAGCGTTTTATATAGGTTGATGCCTCTGTATTTGTAATACCTAAATCTACTGCAAGTCCATATGCAGATATTCCATAAACAATACCAAAATTAACAGCCTTCGCACGTCGCCTATCCTCTTTGGTAATTTCTTCTTTCGCAAAGACCTCCTTAGCTGTTTTAGAATGAATATCTTCCTCAGCTATAAAGGCCTCCTTTAGTTTAGAAACATTAGCCATATGCGCTAAAACACGAAGTTCTATTTGCGAGTAGTCAGCAGAATATAAAATATTATTAGAATCTGAAGGTACAAACATCTTACGAATCATATGACCTTCCTCTGTACGAATCGGAATATTTTGTAGGTTAGGCTCAACACTAGATAATCTTCCTGTTGTAGTTAAGGCCTGTTGAAATATTGTGTGTACCTTTAAATCTGGATGGATTTGTTCCTTTAAGCCAACAATATAAGTCGAATATAATTTAGTTTTAGCACGATATTCTATAATACAATCTATGATGGGATGATAGGCTATAACATGCTGTAAAATCTCTATATCTGTTGAATAGCTTGTCGCCTTTTTTTTAGGATAAGGAATCCCTAGCTTATCAAATAAGATTGTCCCTAGCTGCTTAGGACTTGCAATATTAAATACCTCACCACTATATTGATATATTCGATTGGTAAGCTCATCAATATCAGCTTCTAAAAAGCTTTTTTGGCGCTCTAATTCTTCTAAATCTACGCGAATTCCTTCTACTTCCATTTTGGCAAGGACTCTAGATAAAGGAATTTCTATATCTGTCATTAAAGCAAATTGTTTATTTTCTTTCAATCGATTTAAACAATCTGTTTTCAAAAAATAAACACAATTGACCTTCTTAGCAATATGCTGATATAAAAGGTCCTTTGCTGGGATAGCTTTTTTTGCTCCTTTTCCATAAACCTGCTCATCATATAAAACATCTGTATAATTGAAATGATCACTAATTACCTTAAATTCTTCTTTTCCTAAGGAAGGATTCAAGACATAGCTTGCCAGCAATAAATCAAAATCGATTCCAGCAAGCTCAAAGCCTAAACGTTTTAGCAAAACATAAGCACGTTTATAATCATAAATTGCTTTATGATTTTCCTCTGCTAAGTATAATTGTAAATCAATACTCTCATAAAGCATTTCCTGTTCAACTATAAATGTTCCCAATTTATTTTTTATTCCTATCGCCAAAAGTGGACTTTTATGATAATTATAATCAAAGGTTTCAAAAATAAAGGCAGAATAGGGTAAAAGAATTTCTTTAAATCTTAAGGCATCCTTAACGACCTCATAGGAGGTATTCATTACCTCAGAAGAAACCTCTCCACTATTATAGGAGACATCCTTTAACAAGGATTTAAATTCTAATTCTTGATAAAAGGAAATCAATTTATCTCTATCATATTCTTTTTTCAAGGTATCCTCTATTTGAATATGAATCTCAAAATCTCGAAGAATTGTCGCCATCTTACGGCATAATAATGCTTGGTCAGAATGGTTAGAAATTTTCAATCCATCCGCACCCTTGATTTCTGAGCTATGGGCAATAATTTCATCTAGGGTATTATATTGCTGAAGATATTTTACAGCCTTTTTTTCACCAATACCTGGTATACCAGGCAAATTATCACTTTTATCTCCCATCATCGCTTTTAGATCAACAAATTGCGTATATTGTAGTTGATAACGCTCTAAAAAGCTTTCTGGTGTATAATCTTCTAAATCTGTCATACCCTTTTTCGTTAAATGTACAGTAGTATTAGGACTTATCAATTGTAACAAATCCTTATCAGATGAATATATATCTACATGGAATCCTGCTTCCTCTGCTTTTTTCGCCATTGTACCAATAATATCATCTGCTTCATACATAGACTGTTCATATTGCTTGATTCGCATGATTTCTAGAAATTGCTTTATGTAAGCTATCTGCATTCTAAATTCATCTGGCATAGGGGCTCTTCCTGCCTTATACTCCTGCAACCATTCGTGTCGAATAGTTTTTTTACCAGCATCAAAAGCGACCAATATAGCATCATATGGTGTTTGAATTAAGTGATTCATCATTCTTACAAAGGCGTAAATAGCGTTTGTATATAATCCTTTTGAATTTTGTGTCAAATTACCAACTGCAGCCATCCCATAATAGGCTCTATACATTAAAGAATTTCCATCTACTAAAATCATTCGTTTCATCATTTCACATCCTTATTCATTTTATTATAACAAAATATGAGGTAAAATAAAACAAAAAACACCGAACTCTTTAAAAAGTTTTGGTGTTTTTTATAATTTAAATATAAGATTAAGTTAAATCAATAGAACTAAATTACCAATATAATAAGGAATCAATATTGGCAGTTCCTGTACATACTATCCTTACCTTATGCTTACCCTCGGACAATTCAGCAGAAAGGAAACTCATTATGATATGATTAGGATCCTCTCGCAAATCTTCTGAGGTAACTTTCTTTCCATCAATATAAACCTCAAAATTATGCTTTAGCTTGGCAGAAGATAATACAGCAAATCTTGTTCCCTCAAATTCATATTCAATTACAGAATTTTTCTTTCCAGTGTAAGAATGTCCAAAGGAGGAAAGAATGCTTTCAGCTTTCCAGGTTCCCTTTAGCGTTACTTCCTCTTGATCTAAGGTAATATGATTTCCATTAGGAAGCTCAAAGATATTTGCAAATTGAATTTCACTTATAATAATATATCGATTAGAGGATTTTGTTATATTTACTCTATAATATCTAAAGGTAGTTTCCTCGAAATTAGCCACAACTGAATAATTTGAAACCTTTAAATCCTCATAGGAGCCCATATTGAACCATGTAGTTCCATCTAAGCTACCCTCTAATAGGAACGTAACTGGACAACGATAATCTGCTCTTGGTTGTGTAAACATTGTCATTTGATTTGCAGTAATTTCCTTTCCTAAATCAACAACAATCACCAATGGTTTACTAGGGGAAGCAGTATAATTGGTATGAATCCAAGTATTCTTATCCCCGTCTACTAAATTTTCTAAAACATGTTCATTTTTATCCCAAGGAGAATAATTTGCAGAGGTTACAATTGTAGCTGGATCTTTAAAGTATCGGTTATTTTTATAGCTATACTTATACTGTCTTTTATAGAAATATTCAGACTCAAATTTTTCTGTAGAAAATTCATAATCTTCTCTTAGGGCAGAAGCATAGCTTACCCTTACACTTTCTGGTATTGTGCCAATTACCTCGCCATTTTCATCCATAATTGGTGCCTCAGGTGTAAACTTACCAAAGCCTACCCCTATGAAACTTGTTCCCTTTGTACTATCAAGCTTTACCAATAATACCGCTTTAAAATATAGCCATGTATCTGCTTCTAGCTCATAATCCTTATACGTTCCTTCTGTATTAGGGAAGTTAGGACTAGAGGTCTTATCTTGTACATAGGTGGCAGCCAATTCATATTCCTTCCCATCCAAGGAGGCATACAAGGCACAATTATATCTTCCTCTTAAGGCAAGACGATATTTCCCTATCTCATCAATATGTAATTTTCCTTTAATTTCAATAACCTGATCCGTTGTAGGCTTTTCTGTAAACCATACCTCAGCATTTCCATTTTGAACAACCTTACCATTTAAAATTGGATTTTGGTTATCCCCTTCTACCTTGTCTGAATAATTAGCGTAGGCTGCATCGTATGCCTCTGTAGCACTATTATACATTTTATCTGAGCTATAGCTATATGTTGTTCTTTCTAGCATAGTTTTATTCATTTCATGAGATTGTTCAAATTCTAACGCCAGCTCAATATCATCTACCGCAAAAGCTCCATCATCCTTTGTAACCTCTAATGTAACATAAATTTTACCTGAATATATACTTTCATTAGGAGTAAATTTATAATTGTTATCTCCTAAGTCAGTCAACGAACCATTCTCTGGTTGACTCACACTTTTTATTTTATAGCTGAAGCCCTCAGGAAGAACGATGCTTCCTCCTTGATATATATTTCCAGAATCAAAGACACATTTGTTCAAATCAATAGTAAAATCCGTTCCATAAGGAATTACATAAGGCTTCATTGTTTCTGTATAATGCTTTTCTCCATCATAAGTATAGCTTCTTCCTGTTTGATATATAGAAGCTGCTGGGACAAACATGGAATATTTCGTATCCCTTGCGGCAGCTAAGGTTGTATCAGAAACTGTATAACCTAAAAGATCTTTATAATAGTACGTCATATCGTAATGAGAAGCATTCATACTAGACATAAAGAATTTATCTACAGATTGCCCACCAGAGGTTTTAGCAGCATTTATAAAAATTTCTTGGCCGAAATTATGAAGCAGAGTTGCATATATAGATAATCCCATAGTTCCATTGCTGAAGCGTTTTTCTGTGATTTCACGTAATGCCCAGGAAGCACTTGTATATCGATTCCAGCCACCTAGACCTTCATTTATGCTGCCAATAGATCGAGCAGATGATATTTTTGTGAATAAACTATAGGAAACAAGGTTTAACGCATTATTGGTAACCTCTCCTCCATTGCCAACTCCCCAGCCTTGAAAGTTATGATTAAACTCATGCATATTTCCCCATGCTCCACTATTTACAAAGCTCCTGTAATTTAATGAGCCTGACATCCATCCAGCAGGACAGTTAACAGCTCCCTGTCCAGGGAAGGCTACTGCAGCACCAGCAGCAACAAAAGGATCATAAAGAAATACAATTCCCTGTTGTCTTATTTGTGTAGAAACTAAGGCAATTTTATCCCATAATATAGCAGCATCATAAATATCATCATAGCTAAATGGCTCTGCATATGTTTTAGGACCAGAATGTAATACACCATACTCCCAAACCTCTAAATCAAAGTAAGGAGCTGAGGATTTTGCATTCTCTTCAAATTCCTCTTTGGTTGTGTATCCTAAAATAAAGTGGGAATAAGTAACAGCACCTGAGATCGTAACCGTAAAAGGAACACTCTTATTTCTAATATAAACTGGTCCTCCTACAAAGGAACCAACATATGCTGTATAGGTATTCGTTTCTTCGCTATAGTCTGCTAAGTCCTTTGTAATATTCATCGTATTCATAATTACTGGGAAACGATTCATTGCATTCTTTGCAGCCCATATATTATTTGCTTTTCCATTGTATAATGCCTGTCCAATATGTACAGTTAAGCCACCAGTTGCTTCCATGTCTTCTTTGGAAATTTCTATTTTCACTAATTCTCCTGCTGGAGCATATAAGCCAGTTACACTATATCCTCTTTCATAGCCTCTTGGCTGCATAGTTAGGCGTTTAATGACACCTGGTTCATCATCGGATACATCTCCCATATAAAGTCCCACAGATGCTGTATGCTTATATAATTTTCTTGGATTACCATCAGCATCCAACGTAGGTTGATCATTTAAATATAAATATCCCTCAGAATCAAAGCGGTTATATCCACCGCCACCACCATTCCAAGTGTTCACTGTTGTTAAATAGCTTGACTCTCCAATAATAGCATTTCTCATTTCAACCTTTTCAGGGTCGGTACCAATACATTCTTTTAAGGTATATCCATACTTAGGATATCCAACAGAAGATCTTCCCTCGTTCTTTTCTTCCGTCGGTATAGTTCTTTTAACTGTACCAAGCACCTCTGCTTCATATCCAACCTTAGTAGATGTCTTATATGGATTGCTATATTCATCTTTTGAATTAGAACAAGACTGTACTGCTAAGATACAGGTAATGGTAATTCCAAATAAAAGAAGAAACCCAACAGCTGTAAGTAAAGAAATCATTTTTTTACGGTTATTGCTTCCATTCTCCGTCTGAGACTTTTTATTTACTGTTTCTTTTTTCGCTTCTTTTTCTTGCTTTTCATGAACAGACTTTAGTTCCTCTTTTGCTTCTTCAGCTTTAGGTGAAGCTGGTTTTGCCTTTATTTCTTTTGTATTATTTGAAGCATCAACTGATTCAATAGTAGGATTAATCGTTGACTTCTTCGGCTCTTTATTTACTTGAGTCTTTGAAGTTGCCTTGACATCTTTTGTCTCCTTTTCCTTTGTTGAAACCTTAGATGTAGTTGAACTTTTAGAAGCAGAAGCTGGTTTTTTAGCAGAGCTTGAAGCTTCCTTTGCTGCTGAAGCTTTAGCAGTAGTTTTCTTTTGAGTACCTGTACTCTTAGCTACAGATTCTGCTTTATTTACTGTTTCTTTTGCCTTCTGATTTTTATTAGTCGTTCCAGATTTATTTTCTGGCATAGTTCATCTTCCTTTCCCCTTTTTATTAAATTAACCTAGCATATTATATCACATTTTGATTTTAATCTACAATATTAAATGCAAAGAAAAAGCAAGAGAATAATCTTTTGCTTTTATCTTTATTTTATTTTTTTAGTGGGAGCTGAATTGGATTTTTAACATCATCAGAATGCTTATATAAAACTAAAACACGTCCAATTTTCTGTACCAATTCAATACCTACTTCTTCTAAATAAGCTTCGACCTCTTCTATAGTAACACTAGAATTATTTAATATACTAACCTTCATTAGTTCATGCTTTTTTAAATAATTCAAAAGGTCGTTTCTTAAGTTATCACTTAAGCCGTCTTTCCCAATTTGAAAGCACGCCTTCAAGGAATGAGCTATACCTTTAAGATATGCTTTTTTCTTAGGTGTTAACACAGTTCTATTCCTTTACAAAGAATTCTTCTGTGTAATATGCATCCTTTAAAATCTTTTGCATATCCTCAACCATAGGTACTCTTGGATTAGCTGGTGAGCATTGATCCTCATAAGCTAAATAAGAAAGCTTTTCTAAAGAGGCTAGATAAGTTGCCTCATCAATACCTTGACTCTTGAAATTCATCTTTATTCCACACTTCATACCCAATTCACCACAAGCCTTAGCATAGGATTCAACACCCTCTTCAATAGTTGAAGCAGGTAAGCCTAATATTCTTGCGAGCTCAGCATATTTTTCATCTGCCTTATAATAATTATATTTAGGCCATGTAGATAGCTTTTGTGGTTTTGTACCATTATAACGAACTGTAAATGGTAAAAGTATTGCATTAGCACGACCATGTGGAACATGGAATTCGCCACCAATCTTATGGGCCATAGAATGGTTCATTCCTAAGAAAGCATTAGCAAATGCCATACCAGCTAAGGCAGATGCATTATGCATTTTTTCACGTGCCTCTGGATCATTTGCACCATTCTTATAAGCACGTTCTAAATAAGCAAATACCATCTTTATAGCTTGAATAGCTAAACCATCTGTATAATCAGAAGCTAGAGTTGAAACAAAGGCCTCCGTAGCATGAGTTAATACATCCATACCAGTATCGGCAGTGATAGCCTTTGGTAGGGTCATTGTCAATGCAGGATCAATAATAGCTACTGTTGGAGTCAAGGAATAATCCGTTAATGGATATTTTTTATGCTCAACCTTATCTGTAATAACCGCAAATGGGGTTACCTCAGAACCTGTACCAGATGTAGTAGGAATACAAACTAAATTTGCCTTCTTTCCTAATTCAGGATACTGGAAAGCACGTTTACGAATATCCATAAATTTTTGCTTTAAATCATTAAAGTTTACTTCAGGATGCTCATAGAATAACCACATTCCCTTAGCAGCATCCATAGAGGATCCTCCACCTAAAGCAATGATGGTATCTGGCTCAAAGGAACGCATCAATTGAACTCCCTTTAATACCGTTTGAATAGAAGGATCTGGCTCAACATCACAGAATAATTGATGCTGTACCTCAGGACTTCTAAGCTTTAGTTGATCAGTTACACGATTCACATAGCCTAAATCCACCATAGAACGGTCAGTTACAATAATAACCTTACTCATTTCCTTCATTTGATGTAAATATTCAATTGAATTTCGTTCAAAATATATTTTAGCAGGAACCTTAAACCATTGCATGTTATTTCTTCTTTGACCTACTTTCTTAACATTTAGCAAATTAATTGCAGAGACATTTCCAGCAACTGAATTGTGTCCATAGGAACCACATCCTAAAGTTAAAGATGGAATAAAGGAGTTATAAACATTTCCAATACCACCAAAGGTAGAAGGTGAATTTGCTATGATACGGATTGCTGGTATAATATCTCCAAAACGCTTTGTTAAGGCTTCGTCTGCTGTATGAATTGCGGCAGAATGTCCTAATCCGTTGAACTCAACCATTTGTTTAGCAAGCTCAATTCCTTCTTCTGTAGTTTTAGATTTTAAAACTGCAAGAACAGGGGAAAGCTTTTCACGAGTTAAAGGCTCTTCCACTCCAACACTCTTACATGCAACACAAATAATTACTGTGTTTTTTGGAACCTCAAAGCCTGCTTCGTGTGCTATAAAGGCAGCACTTTTTCCAACAATAACAGGGTTCAATTTAGCTAAAGGCTTATCCTCATCCTTTTCAACCCCAAACATATATTTTTCAAGCTTCTTCTTTTCAGATGGACTAACAAAATAAACACCAAAGGATTTAAATTCTGCTACTGCCTCATCATATATTTCCTTATCAATAATGACAGCCTGCTCAGAAGCACAAATCATACCATTGTCAAAAGATTTAGACATGACAATATCATTTACTGCTTGACGAATATTACATGTTTTTTCCATGTAGGCTGGAACATTACCAGCACCTACACCTAATGCAGGCTTTCCACAAGAATATGCGGCCTTAACCATTGCATTCCCACCAGTAGCAAGAATTGTTGCAACGGTAGGGTGATTCATTAAAGCACTTGTCGCATCCATACTTGGATGTTCAATCCACTGGATACAATACTCAGGTGCACCAGCCTCTAAAGCAGCATCATATACCACTTTCGCTGCTGCAACAGAACACATTTGAGCACTTGGATGAAATGCAAAAATAATTGGATTTCTTGTTTTCAAGCAAATTAATGCCTTAAAAATTGCTGTAGATGTAGGGTTTGTCACTGGGGTGATACCTGCAACAACACCAACTGGTTCAGCAAGCTCTGTAACACCAGTTACAGGATCCTCATTGATAACACCTACCGTTTTTGTACGCTTCATATTATGTGTAACATATTCACAAGCAAACAAATTTTTAGTAGCCTTATCCTCAAATACACCACGCTTAGTCTCTTCGATAGCTAGCTTAGCTAACTCTCCATGCTTATCTAAGGCAGCAACAGAGCATTTCGCAACGATATAGTCAATTTGTTCTTGAGTAAAAGATGCATAAGCATCTAATGCCTTTTGTGCATTAGCACATAACAAATTAACTTCATCCTGAAAAGATACTTTATTTTCTTCCATATAAACCTCCAAAGTTTTAAATAGTTATGCTTTTCTACATCTTTATTATACATAAAAAAAATAGAGAAGATACAAGTAAACGTTTTACAATTTTTCAAAACATTAAATGGGTACGTTTTCATTTCTAAAGAAAAGAAAAACCTATCTTTAAGAATAGGCTTTAAATTTTTTTTAGTAATTATTTGCCGCTATTTCAAAAAAGCTTTGTGGATGCTCACAAACTGGACAAACAGAAGGTGCACTATCACTTACTACCATATGTCCACAATTTCGACACTTCCAAATATATAGTCCTGTCTTTTTGGTAAAAACCTCTTTATTTTCAACATTAGCTAAAAATTTAAGATATCTCTCCTCATGATGCTTTTCTATAGCTGCAACACCTCTAAACTTTTCAGCTATTTCATGAAATCCCTCTTCCTCAGCAACCTTCGCAAATTCATCATACATGCTTGTCCACTCCTCATGCTCTCCAGCAGCTGCAGACTTTAAATTTTCCTCTGTACTTCCTATACCACCTAAAAGCTTAAACCATAGCTTAGCATGCTCCTTTTCATTTTCAGCAGTTTCTAAAAAAATTGCTGAAATTTGTTCATAGCCTTCCTTTTTTGCTTTTGAGGCAAAGTATGTATACTTATTTCTTGCTTGGCTTTCTCCAGCAAAGGCAAATAACAAATTTTTTTCTGTTTTTGAGCCCTTCAAATCTTTCATTATATCTCTTTCCTTTCTATACCCTTATTATACCATTTTCTGGAAAAAAGTCTATATGAATTTATTTTAATACCCTTTTAAATTCACATAACTTAAAGTCTTTTTTATTCTACATTACTTCATTTTAAACTATAGAAAAAAGCCACATAGATATTTGAGTAAGGAGGAAGAAAAAACCTCTATATCCTGTGGCTTTAATCTCTATTCTGATAATTTAAGTAATATTATTTTACTTAAGCAATAAAAATCTATTTATTTTAATTAGTTATAAAAATAGACGCTTACCTCTCCAGTTGTGCCTGTTGGGGTTGTATAAACATGGTTAGTTCCACCCTCCCAAACTACATTACCAGCGGCATCCTTTTTAATAAATTTAAATTCTATTTCTTGTCCAGCAGGAACTGAAACATCAAAGAACCAGTTAGGGTAGATTGCAATAGAGCCTGTGGAATTAAAGAATGGTCCCACCGCTTTCTCTGCATCCCAATTTCCAAGCTCAAGGCAATTTCCTACTATATAAACATTTTGTCCATAATCCGTTGTAGCATTCTTAGCTATAAAGCGCACAGCCACCTGTTCAGCAGTTAATACCTTATATTTAGCATAATTTGATACAGATAAGCCTGCACTTGTTGTAACCTTAATGTTATAATATCCAGCTGTCATAGAAGGAACAGTAACCTTAATACAGCTATCAGACCAAGAAACAACATTTGCATTCTTAGTTCCAAAGCTTACAATTCCTTTAGTAGTACCAAAGCCACAACCAGTAATTGTAACTGTGTTACCAGCAACACCCATTAATGGATCAATATTTCCGATTTCTGGAGCAGATTCATTTGTAGCAGTATATTGCCATACAGCAGATTGTCCTGCACCTAAATAATAACTGCCAATTTCACCATTTTTAACAGTTAGGTTTCCACCACCACATAATCCCTGTAGCACATCACTATAGGTTCCATTAGGTAAAGCTGTTAGAGCACCTGTTATATCATAGCCCTTTGTTGTACTTCTGTTCACTGCAGTATAAACCACACTATTTCCAAAGGTACGCTCATAAACTAAGACATCACTATTTACCCAACGCTCTACAGTTTTACCATAAGCTGCTGCAGGATTGGTCTTGCGCATTGGAGCTAATTTAGAAATAATCTTATAAGCCTTAGAGTTTGTATTAAAGGAAGGCATATCTCCTCTGTTATCAGGATCGGATGCACCCTTAGCGTATTGCTCTGAACCATAGTAAATCGTTGGAATACCACTTGAAGTCATTTGAACAACATAAGCCATATCAACGCTGCTAGAGTTATTGTTAGCTAATGTCATAAATCTAGACATATCATGATTATCAATGAAAGTAACTTGATCATTAATTTCTTTATACCCTGTTTCTGTTGCAACTACTACATCATAGAATTCTTGCATAGACATTGTTTTAGTACCTAATGCGTTTCTTACTGCATTTGCAAAGCGGAAATCTAATAAACTCATGCCACTTTCATTAGCAAAGCAATCCATCTCTGGATCACTACCAGTACCACCATTAAACCATTCTCCAAATACGAATACTGGTTTATGAGAATATATACTACTTAGCCAGTTAGACTGCCAACCCATTGGCATATGCTTTACAGCATCAACACGAATTCCGTCAACACCATAATCTAACCAAAGATTAATAGAATCCTTCAAATAAGTATCTACAGTACCATTCATTTGATTTAAATCTGCAAGTCCATACATACTATGATAAATTCCATTTTCCCATGTAGAGAAATCCGTCCATTCTTCGTGATTAAAAATACCAGCTGTATCGTTTTTAAATCCACCAATTAATTGGCCATCCTTATATAATCTTCCATCCTCAGGGAAAACCATACTACCATATTCAGCAGTGGATGTGTGATTAGGAGCAAAATCAATTACTACCTTTATATCTGCATCATGTGCAGTATCAATCATCGTTTTAAAATCTTGAACTGAACCAAAAAATGAATTTGTACGATAGAAATCCTTTGCCCAATAGCCATGATAAGCAGCACTATTATTTGAAGGATCAATTGTCGTTATATTTTCTACTGGAGAAGAAATCCAAATGGCTGAAATTCCCATATTTGTCAAATAGCCATCATTTATTTTTTGCGTAATTCCTGCCCAGTCTCCACCATGATATTTACGATTATTTGATTTATCAAAGATATCTCCCGTTGGATTATTACTAGGATCGCCATCAAAAAATCTGTCTGTTACAATTTGATAAATTGTATCTGTAGAAAAGCTTGCTGAATTTTCTACATCAGAATCTTCCATAGAAAGTGATGCAGCGTTTAAAGCTGGTGATAGAGAAAGCAATGCTATGACAAAAGTAAATGCCATAACAAGAATAAGATAAATTTTTGTAATTTTTTTATTATTTGTACTCATATTATTCTCCCTTACTTAAAATTTACAAAATATATATTCTATTATGTATTTTTATACAATACGTATCTGTCTTTCACTTTCAATGACACTTACTTTACTTACATCTGGAAGTAAATGAATCTTGCCTCTGTACTCTCTATCTGTTTTAACATAAATCAAAGTTCCTCCCACACTGCATCGTAAAAATTTTTCTGTTCCATAATCCAGCATCTCTAACACTTCTGCTAGAATTCCTGTATCAGATATTTTAAAATCATATGCAGACCATTCATATTTAAAAACAGAGTTAAATACCTTTCTACCTGAAGTTGCTGCAAACATCATTTCGTAAACAGATGCAGGTGCTTCAAGTTTAACTTCCTGAATTAGTAAATAATAGTGTGCTACCCTTTCCCTCCTCTCTTTTCCGTTTTTCTTTACGGTTTCTACTACCTTTTCCATTACAAAGGTGCCGTCCAAACCGTTTACATCTGGCATCGGTTGATTTTCAGTTTTTCCATTCTTTAAAATAATCTTCTTGAAATCAAGTCCAATACCTACTTCTCCCATTTCTATAGGTTGAGCAGCTAAAGCATATATTCTGCTTCCGTTCAAATCTAAAGAAACTAAAATTTCGCCATTTATATTTTCATTGTCTACTACATGAGCCTTTATATCTCCATCAAAGCGAATTGCAGATACAGGAATACATACTTCTCCTTTACCATCTTCACAAGCAATAGCCTCTGGAAGTGTAACTTGTGTTCCTAACAAATGTAAAGTTCTTCCCTTTACAGAACAATCTAAGGTGTTATACTTAGGAATTCTTGGCATAATACTTTCTTCTGTTTCCTTGTCAAAAAGATGAATAGCAGAAAGATCTAATGCTGCCTCACAAATTGTATCAGGCTGAAGCTCTTTAAAACCTGCAGATTTGATAATAACACGTGTACTGGTTTCTGCAAAGCCATCTCCTTCCATATTGATATCACCATAGATTAAGGTCTCTGTTCCTAGTTCTTCAGAATGAGAAATACGCACTTTAAATTTTGCTTCACTTGCCTTAACCTTATCCTCATCTAAAGAAATTGACTCTGCACGGAATCCAATATAAACCTCTTTTGTTCCATCTAAATACTCTGGTAAGGTTTTCATCAAAAAAGAGTATGGAACTGTAATCTCAGCATCTGAATACATAAATTTGATTTGCACTTTATCTCCAATTTTTTTCAAAGTTCCCTCAAAAAAATTCATTTGTGGAGTTCCAATAAAGCCAGCAACAAATTTATTAGCTGGATATTTGTATAAATTTTTAGGCGTATCAATTTGCTTTACAAAGCCATCCTTCATAACCACAATTCTAGTACCCATCGTCATGGCTTCTACTTGATCATGCGTTACATAGATAAATGTCGTTTGTAGCTTCTTATGCAATTTTACTATTTCGCTACGCATTTGCGTACGAAGCTTAGCATCCAAGTTAGAAAGAGGCTCATCTAATAGCATAACCTTTGGCTTTCTTACAATTGCTCTTCCTAACGCAACTCTCTGTCGCTGTCCACCTGACATTTCCTTTGGCTTTCTTTTAAGGTAATCAGAAATTTCAAGAATCTCAGCTGCTTCGTTTACCTTTTCTGTCAATTCCTTCTTATTATATCGACGCATAATAGGAATTTCCTTACCCTTTTTATTAAGAATAGGATTACCTTCCTTGTCTCGCTTTATATCAGGTATTTTGCGCATACGCAAGCCAAAAGCTAAATTTTCAAATATAGTCATATGAGGATAAAGTGCATAATTTTGAAAAACCATTGCTATATCTCTATCCTTAGGTTCCATTCCATTAACAACCATATCTCCAATTTTTAATTCGCCTGCTGTAATTTTTTCTAATCCAGCAATCATACGAAGTGTCGTTGATTTTCCACAGCCAGATGGACCTACAAATACAATGAATTCCTTATCAGATATTTGCATATTGAAATCATTTACCGCTTTAGCACCATTTGGATATACTTTATAAATATGTTTTAAACTTAAATTAGCCATTTTTGATTCCCCCTTTATTCCTTAACTGCTCCCGCAGCCATTCCGTTTATCATATATTTAACAAGACAGAAATAGAGCACGATGATAGGTATTGCTATAAATATAGATCCTGCAGCAAACCTAGAAAATTCTGTTTCTCCTAACGACATTAACCCTACAGCAACGGTATATAAATTTTTATCTACCAATAACATTTTTGGTAAAATAAAGTCTGACCATGGCCATGTAAAGGCAGTAAGAGCCGTATATACTAAAATTGGCTTTGACATCGGAAGAATAAATTTTACAAATACGATAAAGTTAGATGCTCCATCAATTCTCGCTGCCTCATCAATGGAATAGGGAATGGTATCAAAGAAGCCCTTTTGCACCATGTATCCCATCGGTGCCTGAGCTGAATAAATTAGAATCAATCCCCAATGCTGATTTATCAAATTAAATTGTGTCATCATTAAATACACTGCAATTGTTCCCATAAAGGATGGAAACATCCCCAAAACAAGGGTAGTCTTCATCAATGCTTTTCTAGATTTAAATCGAAATCTTGACATACAGTATGCCGTAAGAATGGTTAATATCGTCCCCAAAATACAGCTCATTATAGCTATGAAAAGTGTATTAAAAAACCATTTAGGATAATTATACATGACTGTATCCGTAAATAAGGAGCGAAAAGCATCAAATCCATACTCTGATGGAAAAAAGCCATCAAAGGAATAAATAGAACCTGATTTGGAAAAGGATGCTAAAATTAACCAAAGACAAGGGAATAGAAATACAAATGCAACGATAATCAAAATACAGTAGGTAATAGCCACTCCCAAAACCTTTTTAGATTTCGCTTGAAATACTTTAACTTTTGCTTGATTCATCTGAACGTTTCCTCCTGTTTATAAGATGGAGATAGCACATAAACTGTAAGAGATATGATCGATGTAATTAAAAAGATTACAAGGCTTATGGCTGCACCAATAGAATAATAATTATTATCTATGGACATATTATATAACCAGTTAATCAAAAGATCTGTATCACTGGCAAGGAAATATCCATCTACATATAATCCTCCTCTAAGGAAGTAAAAGATTCCAAAATTATTAAAGTTTCCTATAAATTGAGAGATTAAAACAGGAGTTGTAGCAAACAAGACATAAGGTAAGGTAATTTTTATGAATTGCTTCCATGCGCTAGCACCATCTACTCTTGCTGCCTCATATAAATCAGAATTTACATTCGATAAAATACCTGTAGCAAGCAGCATTGTAGAAGGTATACTAATCCATGCATTTACAGCAAGACCAATAAATCTAGCTGTCCATTTAGCATCTAAACCTAGAAAGCCTACTCCTTCTCCTCCTCCCTGAGTTATATAATAATTAATAGGTCCTCCATAGGAAAACATAAACTTAAAGCCTAAAAGCGTTATAAAGCCTGGAATAGCATATGCTAGAATTGGAAAGGCTCTCCAAATTGCTTTTCCTTTTACACATTTTCTATTTAATAATAATGCAAGACCAAGTCCAGCAAAATAATTTATTGCTGTAGCAAGAATAGCCCATAATATATTCCAACCAAAAATTTTAAAGAATGTAGGAGCAAATTGACCTAAAGATAATATCTTGCGGAAATTTTCAAAATGAACCCAGTCAACCAAAGCTGGAGGAACAATATCTCCACCATAATTAGTAAACGCAATCAATATCATAAAAATGATAGGTAGAATACTAAATACACAGACACCAATAACTGGTAATGCCAAGGCTGTCTTATAAAAGGATTTATCAAACAAAGCACCAAGCTCTTGTTTAAAAGAAGCTGGCTTTTTATGTGTATCTACTGCACTTTGTGTACGATAAACATCCTTGATATTTGCTATATAGATAATAATATATAAAATAATGATTAATATGGAAAGAATTCCCATAATGAGCATGACAACTGAATTATCACCTTCAATTCCATACCAGGCATTACTTTCCTTTGTTCCTAAGCTAAAGAAACCAAATAAATCCATAGCTCCCATGAGAACCATATAAACAATAAACATAATTTGAATAAAAAGAAACATAATTCCCTTTGCCCATTGCTTATAAAGTAGTTGTCCTAGGCCCATGATACACATGGACGCAGAGACCTTTCCATTTCCTTGAGTAAGAATCTCTTTAGCACCTACAAATTTCTTAGTAAGCTTCTTTGGGATTTCTTTTATTTTATTTGGGATAGCACTAAAATAAGATTTAATATTTGATAATTTCATATGTTTACCTCCCTATCAAGAACCACCCAAGGTATGAATGGCATCATAAATTTGTTTATCTACATTCTCTGTCCCCTTTTTTAGTGCATCCTCTGTAGCAAATGCATTTTTCCCAGTTAAAATATCATCTGCAAGCTTTGCACAAAAGGTTTGTAAAGGTGTCCAAACCTGTGCTAATGCTCTTACACTAGGCATAACATAAATAGATCCAGCATCTAGGTTATTATTGATAACCTCATTTAATCCACCAAGCTCCTCTGCTAAATCACTTCTTGCAGGAGATATTCCAAGTAGCTCACAACGCTTTTGAATCATTTTATAGGAGGTTGCAAAGTTTACAAATTCCAAGGCTGCATTCGGTGCCTTTGTGTAGGAGCTTATAGCATATCCATTTACTCCACCCATAACTGTCATGTCGATAAAGCCTTGACTTTCGTCCTCTAAATCTCCACTCTTTGGAAGACGAGGAACATCAACTATCTTAATATTCTCCTTTGCATAGGCTTCTGTATAACCTGCATTTACCATTTCTTTGACAAATAATGTATATACATCTGGGGTAGTCATGGTAGCAAAATAGGTTCCTTGTGCCATTCGAGAATAAGAATTTCTTGTAATGGTATCCTCCGTACATTCTAAATTCATTATAGACGCTAGCTGTCGAATAATCTTTGCCCCTCGATAGCCCTCATTTTTAGAAAATCCGACATCTGTTGTATCCTTTCCATCCTCACCACCAAATACATAGCCGCCATAAGAAAAGAAATAACCTGAAGCAAAGTAACCATCATTTAAGGATTTCATATAGCCATATTTAGCACCATTACTTTCCTGACGAATCGTTTTAGAAAAACGGAACAAATCTGTCCAATTTTCTATCATATCTGGAATACCATTTTTATCGTCATCCCACGTAGTCTGCCAATCTTTTGGTAATAAATCTGCTCTATAATATAATAGAGGCTGTTGAATGTTTACTGGAACACCAAAGGTAAAGGTTTGCCCTTGTGTTGTAGAATGGTAGGCTTGCCAAGCATTATCACTCACATAGGAGTAGCACTCTAAATTTTTGATAGGCAATGGCAAGATATGCTTACCATCAACATATTTCATAAGTGCATCATTTGCCTGATATAAAACATCAGGGCCATATCCATAAGGACCACCAGTTTCTAAATCTGTATATTGATCCATATTAGCATCAACAGCAGTGATGCCATATTCCTTATACTCTTCATTAAAAGCATCTAACAGTTCCTTTAAATATCCTTGTTCCTTAGCCGTATCGTTTTCAAGAATACGCAAGGTAATGCTATGTTCTAAGTCTCCTGTAAACTTTTCATTTCCCTCTGCATCCATTCCTGTTGCAATAATACCTAAAACTCCTATACCTATAATTAAAGCAAGAATAAGGATTACATGTGTAAGTAATGCTGGTAATGTTTTCTTCATATTTCTCATCTCCCTTTATTTATTTTAAAATTACAAATCCACCGCTTAGTAGTTTTCCTTCCTCATAATGGTTGCAGAAACATACTTCTGTAGCATCTATTTTTTTAGCTTGTTTACTCTCATTTATTATAAGTCTATAATCTCCACGCTCTAGGATCAGCAGTTCCTCTTTTGCATATATCTTTACTATAGACATAGAAAATTCATTTTGATGCTTTAATTTCGTTAAAAGCTGAATTAAATCTTTCACTAGGGTTTTCTTATCCTCAAGCCTCCAATCTATAGCTCTTCTGCAATCTGGATCATATCCACCCTCCATTGCATTTTCTGTACCATAATAAATACAAGGTGCACCAGGAAAAAAGTATGTAACACTAAGTGCACTCATTAGCTTATCTTGGTTGCCATTAACCCTAGTCATAAATCTATGAGTATCATGTGTATCTAATAAATTTAGCATCATCTGGTTGATTTGGTCTGGATTTCTCATCAAAATTTCATTTAACTTACAGGCAAAATCCTCTGCATTAAATTTAGAAAAAGCATAAAAATCTAAGCATGCTTTAGTAAAGGCATAATTCATGATAGAATCAAATTGATCTCCTTGTAAATAAATATTAGCATCATGCCAATTTTCTCCGATAAGAACACATTCTTCTTTTACAGCCTTAACCTCTTTACGAAATCTTCGCCAAAAATCATGAGAAATCTCATCAGAAACATCTAATCTCCAACCATCAATATCAAATTCTTTTATCCAGTAGGTTGCAATATTTATTAAAAATTCACAAACCTCAGGATTGGATGTATTAAATTTGGGCATATACGCACAAGTACCAAACATTTCATATTCTAATGGTTCATCCTTAGTTATAATAAACCAAGAATAATATTGGGATTTTTTCCCCTTTTCTAATACATCTTGAAATTGATGCAATTGATCGCTACAATGATTAAATACTGCATCAAGTACTACACGGATTCCTAAGTTGTGTGCCTTAGTAATCAATTCCTGCAAATCATTCTTAGTACCAAACTGCTTATCAATTTTTAAATAATCCTTTATATCATATTTGTGATTAGAAATCGAACTAAAAATTGGAGTTAAATATAAAGCGTTTACACCTAAATCTTTTAAATAATATAATTTTTCTGTAATTCCTTTTATATCTCCACCTGCAAAGCTTTTTGGAGTTGGTAAATCCTCCCACTTCATGGTTATGTAGGATTTATCCTTATCTTTATTTCCCATATGAAAGCGATCAACAAAGATTTGATAAAATGTTGCTGTAGACATCCACTCTACTGGTTTAATTAGGTCAATAGAATTGATATAGGCATATTGAAAGCAATTATAATAGCTTAATTCAAAATCATATTGTGAGGTTAAACCATCTTCTGAAAAATAATAACTTTTTTGGTTCTCTGTTATTTTAAAGATATAAACAACTCGAACATCTGTTAAAGATAAGGTCACTGTATAATAGGCAAATAGTCTATCCTCACAGTATCTTTGCATTACAGCACTTTTTCTTTCTAAGGCAAAGGTATATTTACCACCATAAACAACCTCTACTTTATCTATAGGATCCTCTTTAGAAATTCTTAATCTCAAGCATAAGGTATTAGAATTTAATGCAAAACAATATTTTGATTCCGGATAATGTAATATTACTTTTTCATCCATAACATGGCCTCGTTTCTGTTGACATTTCATTTTTTATTGATATAATATTTAATATGGAAAAAAAAGTAACTATTCACGACATTGCCAGAGAAGCTGGAGTTTCAGCTGCAACTGTCTCTTATGTTATTAATGATAAGCAAGGACAAACAATCAGCGAAGAAACTAAAAATAAAATATGGCATGTAATTAATATGCTGAATTATAAACCTAACGTATTTGCCAAAAATTTACGTTCTTCTAATTCTAAATTAATTGCGGTATGTTCAGAAATTCAAGGATACCTTGACAAAGCAGAATTTGTCAATATACTTGAAGGTCTTTCTGAGTCATTACGAGAAAATTTTGATATAATTTTTTCTATGCCACCATTTGGAAGAATTTCAAATGCGGATGCTATTATTGCCTATAATGTATCTAAAGAAACTTTTTACAAAATAGGAAATCAAAACTACATCCCTTTGATTGCTGTAAATTGTCTAGTAGAAGACAAACTTTTTTTCCAGATCAGCATCGACTATGAAAAGCTTAAGTGTCAAGCCGATGCTTATTTTAAGGATGACTACTATTTTGTTTCCTTAATACCTGCTGATGAAGCACTTAGGAAACAAATTGAAATAATTTTCAATAATGTGATTTTTGTAGATAATGGGACTTCTCTTCAAAACATAAAGGTTAAAAATGTTTTGACGATTCATGGGCTTTTAGCTGAATTCTTTAAAGGACAACCTGTAAATCTTCTCTTTAATAATGTCTATACCCCCATTTGTGAACAGGTTGCTACTTGTATCTACAAAGCATTAAGCCGTGAGGCCTTTGATATTCATGCCTATAAGGTATAAATAAACAAACGGACGTTCCAATTTTAGGAACGCCCGTTTTTATTTTCCTTCGTTACGGGCGTTTTTTAATTATGCGTTTGGAAGCGCGTAGAAATTGATTTCGCCTGTAGAAATTACGTAAACAACCTTGTATTTTCCTGCAGTTGAGCAAGTAAAGTTATTTCCATTTTCAGGGGCAAATTTATTATTAGAGTCCCCACTTGTTCCCATAACTGATGCATCTAAGAAATCACCAGAACCCTGGTTCTCACCCTTTGGATATTTTGCAAGACCAAAATTTACTGCTTTCCCTTCTTCTACTGTTAAAACATACTCATACTGAGTTTCATCCTCAGAAATTGTAAATTTGTAATCAGCAGAGAAGCCGTGATTCCAAGAGTTAATATTTTCACCCTTAATATAAATATCAAGATTATCTGCACTATCAATATGCTTTACCATTGTAATCATTTTTGCATAACTATCAAAAGTAATGTCATAATTTCCTGCAACTAAAACCTTAATGTTGTTATTTCCACCACCAACAGCTGAGAATGAAGATCCACCATTAAATAGATAAGTATAATTATAGCTTCCAAGACCATTATAGCCTTCTGTTCCCCATTCGCCACGTTCAGTTGATCCTTCTTTAAATGCTTGAATGATGATTTCAGAATCTGCCTTTAAAGCTACATTCTTAATTTCATAAATACCAGATCCCGCTTCAACTTCAGCAAGTTTAAAATTTGGATTGAAGCAATAGCCATTCCAATTAGCAACTCCCTCTGCAAATGTACCATCAATATAATAATCTGTTGGAACAGGTGTAGCAGTTGCATCAAAGGTTACAGATAAAACTTGAGTAGCCTTCGTATAAGTGAAAGTATAGCTTCCAGAGGCCTTAGCAAGCATATTATAATTTGATTCATTATAGCCTACAAATGCTTTACTTGCCTCATCAAGATTACTGCCACGTAGATACTCTGTACCAACTCCTACTGTTGAGCCTATAGTATTTAAAGAAGAAAAGATAAATTCTTCATTTTCCTTTAAATATACTGTTAAAGTATAAACACCCTTATCATTTGTCATTTTAGTTGCAGCATTATACATATCTTTCCAGTTAGTAATTCCTGAACCTTTTATATAATAATCTACAATAACCTCTACCGGTTTACTTACATCTCCATTACGAACCCATGAAATAGTATCTAACGTGTTAATATTGAAAGCCTCTTTATTTTCTTCTGTATAGCTTGCATTTGTTGTTTCATAAGTATCATCATCTGGATGAGTAGTTAAGGTAAAAGTATAATTGCCCGCATACTCACATTTAATATTTAATCTATAAGATGAGTTATCTCCTATTGTATTTGCGCCACTAAATGCTTCAGTTCCGTCAGCAAGCTTTAAAGTGGTAAGATATCCTACACCTCTTTGATTATGCCAGCTTTCATTAATAGCAAACTGGAATAAATCTCCAACCTGTAAATCAAGAGTATAAGTATACTCATTTTTATCAGTTGCCTTAGTCATTTTGGTTGTTTCATCAAAAACCTTACCCCAATTACTACTCATTAAAATAGGACTTGTTCCACTACCAACAATATAATACTCTCTAGTATCAACTGATTGTTTAGCAGATTTCCATTGAGCAAAAGCAGATTTATTTTCTTTGATTGGATCTTCAAAGTTAAATAAATGTCCAAAATTTGGTGTTGCATACCAATCTACGAACTCATAGTCGTCCTTAGTTGGAGTCCATTTTGTTGCCTTTTCTCCTTCCTTTACAGTTTCAGTTTTTAATACTGCACTGCCATCATAGAAAGTTACAGTATATTCCTTAGTTGCGGGAGTGTCCTTATCATTGCAAGCTGAAAGTATTCCAATTGATAACATACAAACAACAGTAATGAGAAAGAAACCTACCCATTTGATAGCCTTTTTCATTTTTTCATCTCCTATAATTTTTTTAAGTTTTTTGAATCACTTAATCGATTAAGTATATTATATCATAGCGCTTTCATTTTGACAATAGTTTTTTAAAAAATTATTTTACAAAGAAAAAAATGTTCATAAACACTACTATCTACTAGCGTATACAAACATTTTAAAATTTCATTTTTTAAGTTAATCTCATATCATTTGAATTAAAAAATAATTTCAAAGTGAAATATTCTTATCATGTATTTATTCCCTATAACCTATTTAAAATCTTTTCACATGCATCAGCAATATTATCCTGCCCAGATATTATATGTATATCACAAGGTTCTTCATCAAAACAACCATGCTTTTTTTCTAGCATAGCTTCTACAGGCACTGGCAGATTACCATGCATACGGTGAGCAAATCTAGTTTTTATGATTTCTAAATCTGCAGTAACCAAAACACGTATACATACTTCAGGTAATAAGGACAAGTGTTCTTTTTCTGAAATTACATAAATTATATTTTCACCTTTAATTGCCTCGCTAAGTTTTTTTTGAAAAGCTTGCTTAGCAGCAACTTCATTTTTTTCCAAACGAAGATAATCTTTTCCAGTATAAATCTGCACTTTTACACTAATAATCTTTTTCGATGAAACAAATTTGCTTATTTAATGTATTTCTCTTTGTTTGTCAAATACTTTTTATTCCTAGATTTACCTGGAGCCGTTGTTATAATCAAATTTTTATTAATTAATGGATTTAGTATATCAGTCATAAAATGACTTCTACTAGAATATGAAATATGCTCTTGAATTTCTTCTCTAGTTCTAGCTTGATTTAGACAGAATTTCAATATTTCTTCATCATATCTTTTATACGAAACAGTTTCTTCTATTTCTTCCTCTTCAAATAATAAGTCATATAATGTTATAACAAAATAGTCTGAAGTAGATTCTAACATTGGTTGTCTTGAATTAGTTTTCTTGTATTCATTAGATATTTTTTTGAATCCACTGCCACTTTTTTCCATAAGTCCTATAGATTCAAAACAGTTACAAATAATCTTGTTTCTTCTTACGGATGGAACTTTATCTAAAGTATATTGAGATGGTTCGTTTGTTAATAACCATGCCCCTGGAGACATAATTTCCATCCTATCTTTGAATATATCAATATCAATTTGAGTTCCATTGATTGAATAATCTCGATGAGCAATGGCATTGATAATAGCCTCTCTTAATACAATTTCAGGATAAGATAAAGTATCTAGCCTTGATCCATCTTTCAATTTAACAAAACCACTTTTAGAATTTCTCAAGGCAAAGTTCATGGCTTGCTGAAAAATATAACCTAAAGAACCTTTAAACTCCTTTTTATCTAGAGCCTCATCTTCGCCTTTATCATAGCCATTCCAAAGTCTACAAACCACTAAAGAATCATCGCTAGAATAAGAATCAGAAAACATTTTTAATCCTTCAGTAATTCTTCCATCTTGATGAATAATTTCTTTGCTGATGAGAACTTCTTTAGTAGGCTCATATCCATCTGCACGATACTTTTTAGCAAGTTTCATAAATGTAGAAAAATTGCTCTTTTGATATTGTTCATTTAAGAAATGATTATCTACTCCAAATCTTCTTTTACCCAGCATTAAGATTTGACTAACTGAAGCTTGAACTGTTGCTCCATCTTCTCTAATGTATACTTTTTCATTATAGTCACCATTCTTATAAACAACAATTTCATTTACTGAATCAGTATATACAGAAAGAAAATACTTATCTTCTTCTATATGAAACACATTAAATATTACATCTATATGAGGATAGATGTACCTGTTAATTGTGGTTAAAATTAAATTTTTATATTTGTCAATTGATGAATGGTATGCTCCGACAGCAACACCATCGTTATTGACTCCCACCAACAAATAACCTCCATAGCTATTTGCATAACCTACTAGTGTTTTTGCCCATTTTTCAATTCTATCTTTATCACTTTCTAAGTTAAGCTTATATTCAAATTCTTTATCCTCAAAAAGTGAACTATCTATTAATTCAATAACATATTTCATCTTAATCAACCCCCTCTTTCATTATACATCATGTTCCCTAATTTTTCAATATAAAAAACAATCATGTTCCCATCATGTGCCCGTCATGCTCCCTAAAGATGGGTACATGATAAGATTCATAAAAATATCAAAGCAACCAAATGTACACCAAATTGTCACCCTTTATATTCCCAGCAGTACTATTATACAATTTGCCAGACAGTGTTTGGCATTTTTCACGAAGTTTAAAAAGTATTAATAGGGGCACTTTTGTCTCCATTCAAAAATAAAATCTAAGAGGTAATAGCAATAATATTAAAAAAACTTAATAGGTCAGACAGTGTCTGTCCTATTCTACAATTTTATCTTTCAAATATTCTACGCAGTGCGTAGAGAATTTCATTTTAACTACTATAACAATAAATAGTCGCGACATGTCGCGACTATTTCCCCTCTTGATATATTTCATTTAATCTTTTTTAGTTTCTACTCTTACTAAAGTCGTAATCGTTTCAACATGTGCTGTTTGAGGGAACATATCTAAAGGAGTAATAGAATTAACTTTATAAGTTATAGACAATTTTTCAATATCTTTCGCAAGTGTTGCTGGATTACAAGAAACATAAATAATTCTTTTAATTTGAGAATTCAACAAAGATTTTATAAATGCTTCTTCAAGTCCTGTTCTTGGTGGATCTACTACTAAAACGTCAAAGGTCATTTCCTCTAATAATTTAGGTAAAAGTAATGCTGCATCCCCTTGCAAAAACTTTGCATTTTTTATCTTGTTTATTTTCGCATTTTCATTTGCAGCCTCTACAGCGTCCTTATTATATTCTATACCCACAACCTCTTTTGCCATATGCACTAAATAAAGTCCAATTGCACCAACACCACTATAGGCATCAAGAACACGTTCCTTAAAGGATAACTTACAAGCTCTAAGCACTATATCCATCATCGCCTTAGCCTGTTTGGTATTTAATTGAAAAAAGGTATTAGGATAAATACGATATTGAATCTTCCCTAATGATTCTATGATATAAGAATCTCCCTCTAGTAGTTTAGGGTCTGTTCCAAAAAATCCCACCTCTTTTTTAGCATCATTAAAGGATTCATAAACTCCTATGACTCCAGGTAGTTCTATAGTTCTTTTAGCTAACTCTTTCAATTTATTACTTTTTTCACCAATAACAAAGCATACCAAAGCTTCATCCTTTTCATTCACACGAAGGATAATATATCTCAATATCCCCCTACCAAATTTAGCCATATAGGCGGATATACCAAGATTTTCTGCTATATGTAGTATTTCGCGATTTAAAGTATTAATTCTTTTCTTTTGAACTAAACAGGAATCAATTGGAACAATACTATTAGAATTAGGCTTAAGCATGGTTACAGTTAATCTTCCGTCCACACTTTTCACAGCCAATTGACTTCGATTACGATAGTGGAATTTATCCTCTGAAGGAATTGTATTTTTAATTTCAAAGGACCTTGGGTTTAAGGAGGTATACCTACTGATAGTTTCTACAACCATCTCCTTTTTAAATTCTAACATTTTATCATAGGATATGTGGCTAACATTACAGCCTCCACAATCTGTATAATAAGGGCAAGAAGGATTCACTCTGTCCTTAGAAGGTCTTTTTATCTCAATCGTTTTAGCAAGTAAATACTTAGAATCCTGCTTGATAACTTCAACATTATGTCCCTCTCCTGGAATAGCTCCATCTACAAAAACAGCCATTCGATTATAAAAGCCTATCCCCTCACCATTAATCCCCAATCGTTTAATATCTAAAATAAAATTATCTTTTTCCCTCACGTTTTTTCACAGCCTTTACTTTATAATATTTAAATCTTGCAAACCCAACAGAATCATGGTCAGATCGAGCATAAATGCCCACTTTACCACCAATCCAACGACCCTTTGTAGCCTCATACACTTCTTTGAAAATAGTTTTATTAAACCCTAATTGATATAAACCTGGATATTGAAACTTTACTATAAATTCTATTTCCTTATTTTGATATACACAATCAAATAAAACAACATCCTCTTCCTGGTTAAATGCTCCTCTACGTATTTGTAGATGATTTTGATTTTGTATCCGTCTTATACAAATATAAGAATAGTCAGTTCCCATAAAGCATAATCCAGCCTCATCTCCATTCTCCATTAGCTTTAGCTCACATAATGCAGAAGCTTTAAATGAAGGGAAGCTTAATTTAGTTAAAAACAAATTTGGAGTTAGATGTAGTGCTCTATAGGCCTTCGTATTGTGATAATAACAAGAAAGAACGAGTCCTTTAGATAATGTATACCAACTCAATTGCCTGTTAGCAGGTGTTTGCCAAATTAGACTAAGCTTGTCTTTTTGAAACAAATCTGAGGTTTCTAGTTTAAAATTTGAATCCTTATCAATCAAATATTCATGCTTGCTGACGGGAGATCCAGCTAATAGCTCATCAGGAGCATAGCCACATATAGGCCAATCATTTACCCACTTTACTGGTTGTAAATGAACAATCCTGCCATAACAATCCAAATCCTGAAAATGAATAAATGCCCAAGCATCCTTCTTTAAATTAATTAATGCTCCTTGATGAGGTCCATTGATTTTAGTATCATTTTGTAATAATACGATTTTTGCTTCATATGGACCATAGATGTTTTTACTTCTTAAGCATACCTGCCAGCCTGTCTTAACACTGCCAGCAGGTGCCATGATATAAATCCATCCATTTCTTGCATTAAATTTAGGTCCTTCAATTGTTGGACTCATATTGTGTCCATCATAAATAATTGTATAGGATTCTGAAATTGTATTCTTCAAATCTGGAGTCACTTCATATAAGCCTAAGCAGGAATTAAAGCCTGCCCTACTTTTTGCAAAGGCTAAAACCAAATAGCATTTGTCCCCTAACCATATTGGACAAGGATCCTCATAGCCCTTGCCAGTAATTAAACACCAAGGCTTGGTCCAATTTCCTTTGTCTATATCTGTACAAGAGCATACATAAATTCCATCATCTGGAAATGGGATACAGATATAATATACTCCTTTATGAAAGCGTAAGGAAGGTGCCCAAACACCTTCCCCATGACGTACATCCTTAAAGCGCTCAAAAGGAAGTTCATCCATTGCATAATGTATGAGCTTCCAATCTACTAAATTTTTACTTTTTAAAACAGGAATTCCTGGAGTATGATTGAAGCTAGAGGCTATCATGTAATAACTGTCCTTAACTCGAATAACATCTGGGTCAGAAAAATCCTGAAAAATTATAGGATTTGTATAGTCCATACGCTTACCCCTTTCGTATCAATCGCAAAATATCATTATACGTCACATACACAAATAAAATCATCAGCAGGATAAAAAATACATTATTGATAATATTTTCTACCTTTTTGCTAGGCTTCTTTCGTGTAACTAGCTCATAGCCTAAAAATACAATTCTACCACCATCTAGCGCTGGAATAGGAAGTAAATTCATGACACCTATATTTACGGAAAGCATTGCCGTAAAGGCTAAGAGAGACAATAATCCTGAGCCGACAAAGGTTTTTACTAAATCAAAAATTCCTACAAAGCTTTGTAAATCATTTACACCTACTTGTCGAATGCCACCACTTCCAGGAAAGATTAAAAGTCCTAAGGTACGGAAAATGAGTGTAAAGTCATCCCAGAAATCTACAAATGCATTTCCAATACATCTAAAGAAATCGAATTTCATTTTAGGGGACATCCCTATCTTTATTTGAATTTTTTCTATTCTCTGATTATTTAAAACTGCATCTCCTAAGGTTTGAAGAACAGCACAATCCTCTATGGAAACAATCCCCTTTTTCTTATAGGAATAATACTCAAATTGTACATTAGCAATATTAACATCCTTAAATAAAGCAATCAATTGATCCCATGAGGTAATAGCAATAACCTCTCCCTTTACGATTGTCTTATCCGCATTTACAGTATCAATTCTAACCTTAGTTAGGATATCTCCTGTTGCAATCTCGTATTCTCCACGTTTACCATCATCTAAATATTGCAGCCCAATAGCCCCTAAGCGTACTCCATGCTTAACCTCAGAAGGAAATTCCTCTTGCTTCACCTGCATATTTGAAATTCCTAAGGATACGATATAGGTATAGCAATCCACATCTAAGGTTAAAAGCTTCCCCTCACGTTTAATCTCTAATTGAACCTTAGTTTTAGAATCCGTTAATAGGGTATCTAGTTCCTTTGAAAGCTCATTCCAACTAGATATTTCCACTCCATTTACCTTTTGTAGCTCATCTCCTGGCTTTAGCTTCAAATTTCCTTCTGTATCAACCAAGCTAGAATTTACTGTAGAAACAGCTCCAATTACGTTAGAATCATAATTAGGAACTCCTGTAGCAAAGCTCACAATTAAATACAGCACGATAGCTAAAATAAAATTCATAAAAGGTCCTGCAAAAAGCGTCAAAAATCTTTTTAAAAGCGACTTAGATTCAAAGCATCGATCATAAGGCGTAATTTGGAGCTTAGCATTTTTCTCCATCACATAAAAGGCATCACTCATCACTTCAAAATACTGATTTTGTAAACCATCATTTATAGTGATATAAAGAGGTGTTCCATCCTTACCATATAAATCTAGATCTACAACCTCTCCACGCATAGAGGCTTCTGCTTCAGGGTCAATTATAATTTCACTGATCTTGCCATCAATGGAATTTAATCCAATTAAATCACCAATTTTAATGAGCTCATTGGTAACCTCTTCTCCAGCCATAGAAACATATCCCCCTATAGGGATAGCTCGAATACAAAAGGTAGTTTCACCAAATTTCCTTTTATAAATTGCTGGACCCATACCAATAGAAAATTCATGACATAGGATTCCTGCCTTCCGAGCAAAAATGAAATGTCCACCCTCATGTATTATAATAATAATTCCTAAAATAATTATAAAAGCAAGTATACTAACGATTACTAAAGGTACTCCTGTAAGTGCTAAAATCATATTATCTCTCCATATTCTTTAATTATTTTTGCATAAATACAATTCCCTACTGAAATTCGTTCTTCTAAAGAAGGTATATAACTTCTCTCATATTCTTTATTTTGAAGTTCATTCCATATAATTTGTTCAATTTGTAAAAAAGAAATTTTTTTCGTTAAAAACAAATGAACAGCTGCTTCATTTGAAGCATTTAATACAGCTAAATACAAGCCACCCTTTTTCGCCGCCTCTAAAGCATACCCCAAGCAAGGATAACGTTCAATAGATAGAGTATCAAAATGTAAGGTGCAGGGCTTAACATTTAAACGGTCTAAATCTAACGTTCTATGGTTTGGATAGGAAAGAGCATAGGATATCGGAATCCGCATATCAGAAACTCCTAGCTGTGCCTTAATTGAGCCATCCTTAAACTGAACACAAGAATGAACAATGCTCTCAGGATGATAAAGAGCTTCTATAGATTCATAAGGAACATTAAATAAATAATGCGCCTCAATAATTTCAAATCCTTTATTCATCATAGTAGCAGAATCTATGGTTATTTTTGACCCCATAGACCAATTTGGATGCTTAAGGGCATCCTCTACAGTTACATGAACAAGCTCCTCACGCGTTTTATTTCGAAAGGATCCTCCACTAGCTGTAATCCAAAGTTTTTCTACTTCCTTATCTGCCTCTCCTCGCAAGCATTGCAAAATTGCTGAATGCTCAGAATCTATAGGAAGTAAGGTAACCTTATATTCTTGAACTAAGGCATTGATAAGATCTCCCGCAACCACTAAGGTTTCCTTATTTGCTAAAGCAATCGTCTTATAAGCTTTTATAGCCTCCACTGTAGGCAATAGCCCTGATACACCAACAAGTGCATTTACAAACCATTCATTTTCATATTGATGATAGCCTGCTACCGCAAGTAAGCCTGCATCGCCAAATACAATCTTAGGCTGATAGGATATAGAAAATATATGCTCCTCTTTACGGAAGCATACAATTTCTGGCTTATAACGTTCTATCAATTCCTTTGCTAATTTTAAATTAGAACCAACACTCATGCCTATTATTTTATATTCCTCTGGATATTGATCAACCACCTGTAAGGTTTGCGTACCGATAGAGCCACAGGCACCTAAAAGATAAATATATTTCATACTCAAGCACCAAAGACCATAAATCCAGGTAATGCAAATAAAATACGCACGATTGAGATTAAGCATAGAAAGACGATACTTGCAAAAAGAGTAGAATCAAAACGGTCTAATATCCCCCCATGTCCTGGAAACACCTGAGAGAAATCCTTTATCCCATAGGTTCTTTTAAATTTAGAACATATTAAATCTCCACATTGTGAGGCAATAGATATTAAAATCGTAAGTACTATTGTAAATATTACTAGAACAGCAGCTGGCATCTTATCCACATCAAATACACCTTCAAAAAAGCGAATAGGGGTTGCTCCTATAACGAAATAGTGACCAAATTTATCATAAAATAAAGCAAATAGAGCACCTACAATAGCAGCTACTGCAGTACCACCAATTGCCCCCTCCCAGGTTTTTTTAGGAGATATTTTAGGGCATAGCTTATGCTTACCAAAATTAATGCCAAATACGAGAGCAAATATATCTGTACAGCAAGCTATAAGAATCATATAGATAATGAAGCGCAACCCACTAAATAATAAGATAGTTATAGATGAAAAGCCTAGAGAAATATAAAGAATTATCATAAAACAACGTCCTACATCAGCTGCATCAAAATCCTCTACAAAAATTTGACAGGCAAATATCAATGCACAAACTAAGGTTAGGGTTGTAAGCATACTCAATTTAAAATCAAATCTAGACATTACAAATGAAATCAGTGAATTCTTGCAGGCTGGATCCTCATTTACAATTCCAAAATATATCAACAATGCCGATATCACTATTATTATTTTTACACTTCGTTTCATAGGCTTATTTTTTTCTACCATATGAATCATTTCCATTGTTGCAACTACACAAAATAATGTAATAACGCATTGCAATAAGGGAAATAATGCTTCTACAAGCAACAAAGGAATCAAGATAATGCCTAGAACAAGTCCAGTTACAATTCTTTTTTTCATACCTTGTCACACTTTCTAAAGATAAAAATCTTTTTATTATTATACCACCGAAATTAAAAAGAATAAAGCCTAAGCTTAGAAAAAAGCTTAAGCTAAATAGACATTACATCCTTATTCTTCTTTTCTGCAATTTCTGCTACCTTTTCAATCTTTTGATCCGTAAGTTTTTGAATTTCATCTAAGGCATATTTTTCATCATCCTCAGGTAAATCCAACTTCTTCACATCATCGTTTGCATCTCTTCTCAAATTACGTACATTTACCTTAGCCTGTTCTTCCATTTTACCAACGACCTTAGTTAATTCTCTTCTACGCTCTTCTGTCATTTTAGGTAAAATCAGACGTATACCTACACTATCATTTTGAGGAGTAAGACCCAAAGAAGACGCAGCTATAGCCTTTTCTATCTCTTTAATGATAGATTTATCAAAAGGCTTAATATATAGCTGATTTGCTTCAGGAATTGTTATAGAGGACACTTGCTTTAGGGGTGTCATCACTCCATAATACTCTATAGCAATTGAATCTAATAAAGAGGCATTAGCACGACCTGTACGCACAGTAGATAATTCTCTTTCAAAAGAAGCTAAAGCCTTATCCATTCTATCCTCAGCTTCCAATATAATCATTTCTAGTTCTTCCATTTTTTCACCTACTTAACCTTCACGAAGGTACCAATCTTTTCGCCCTTTACAGCACGAATAATATTCCCCTCTGTATTCATATTAAATACAATAATGTTTAATCCATTATCCTTACATAAGGATGCAGCTGTTGCATCCATAACCTTTAAATCCTTAGATAGGATTTCTGCAAATGTCAACTCATCATATAATTTTGCATTAGGATTAGTTCTCGGATCTGAATCATATACACCCTCTGTGTTATTTTTAGCCATTAAAACTATTTCAGCACCAATTTCTGTTGCTCTTAATACACAAGCCGTATCTGTAGAAAAGTAAGGAGAGCCAATCCCCCCAACAAATATACAAACACGCCCCTTTTCTAAATGACGTACAGCACGTCTGCGAATATAAGGCTCTGTAATTTCATTTATTGTAAGAGCAGATAAAACTCTAGTTGGAACACCTAGCTGTTCTAAGGCATCTTGTACTGCTAAACCATTCATAATTGTAGCAAGCATCCCCATATAGTCTGCCTGAGCTCGCTCCATACCGAGTTCAGAAGCAGTTTTTCCTCGCCAAATATTGCCTCCACCAACAACTATCCCAATCTCTACACCTAAATCATGTGTATCCTTGATTTGTTTAGCTATCGATTGAACCGTCTTAGAGTCAATACCAAAGCTAGTTTCTCCTTTGATTGCTTCTCCACTCAATTTTAACAACACGCGCTTGTACATAATTCTTTTCCTCCTATTTTTATATACAAAAATAAGGAAGGCCAGTAGCCTCCCTTAAACATGAATTATTTGAAAGCTGCTGACTGTGCTGCAACCTCAGCGGCAAAATCATTAACTTGTCTTTCAATACCTTCGCCAACCTCAAGACGTACAAAATGTACAACCTTAGATTTAGCACCTTGAACATAAGCTTCTACAGTTTGATCAGGATTCTTAACAAATTGCTGAGATAATAAACAAATCTCCTTTAGATTCTTTTCAAGACGTCCTGGAACAATACGCTCTGCTATAATATTTTCTGGCTTTGGTTTTGGAGAATTCGCATTTTCATTTAATGCTGCAGCTAAAATAATTTCTCTTTCTTTTTCTATTACATCAGCTGGAATATCCTCGCTAGAAATATATTTAGGATTTAAAGCAGCAACATGCATAGCAATATCCTTCGCTACAACATCCTCATTGCCTGCTAGAACTGTTATTGTAACAATTCTTCCCTTCATATGCTTATAAGCACCAAATACTTCATCACTATTCTTTTCTATAACACCAACACGGCGAAGGGTTATCTTTTCACCTATTACACCAGAAGCCTCTAATATAATAGTATTTAAATCCTTACCATCTACATCTAAAGCTAAAGCCTCTTCTGTATTTGTAGCATTAGAGGAAACTAAAATTTCTCCAACCTTATCTAAAAGATTCAAAAACTTTTCATTTTGAGCCACAAAATCCGTTTGAGAATTAAGCTCAAAAACAACACATTTATTACCAGAAATACGATAAGAGCATAATCCCTCAGCTGCTACAGCACTTTCCTTCTTAACTGCCTTAGCAATTCCTTTTTCTCTTAACCAAGTTACAGCCTCTTCCATATTTCCATCTGTTGCAGCTAATGCCTTTTTGCAATCTAGCATACCTGCAGATGTCTTTTCACGTAATTCCTTTACCATTTGTGCAGTAATATTTGCCATATCCTACTATCCTCCTACTTATTCAGCTGGTGCTTCTTCTACCTTTGCAGGTTTCTTAGCAACAGGTCTTTTTGCCTTAGGGGTATCCTTAGTTACATGCTTATCCTTAGAGATTTCTTCACTTAAGTTAACCTCTTCAGGCTCTGTGAATTTTTCAACTTCTCCACCATTAGCCTCTATAACTGCATTAGCCATAACCCAGGTTACAAGCTTTACAGCACGAATAGCATCATCATTCGCAGGAATAACATAATCCACATCATCTGGATCACAGTTTGTATCAACGATTCCAAATACAGGAATATTTAATTTACGAGCTTCTAAAATTGCATTGCGCTCCTTACGAGGATCTACAATAAATAATGCATTTGGAAGCTTTTGCATTTCTTTAATTCCACCTAAGAACTTTTCAAGCTTTGTACGCTCTGCAATAAGCTTGATAACTTCTTTTTTAGGAAGCTTCTCAAAATCTCCATTTTCTTCCATTTTGTAAAGATCTTGAAGCTTATTAATTCTCTTCTTAATTGTTTTGAAGTTTGTTAACGTTCCACCTAACCATCTTTGGTTAACATAGTATTGGCCAGAGCGCATAGCCTCTTCCATAACAGCCTCTTGAGCTTGTTTCTTGGTACCAACAAATAATACCTTTCCTTCATTTTTTACGATTTCTAGTAAAGCTGCATAAGCACTTTCAATCTGATTTGCAGTCTTTTGTAAATCGATGATGTAAATTCCATTTCTAGCTGTAAAGATATACTTAGCCATTTTAGGATTCCATCTACGAGTTGCATGTCCAAAATGAACACCAGACTCTAATAGTTGTTTCATTGAAACTACAGTTTCTGTCATTTTTCTTTTTCTCCTTTTTATTTTTGTTTTTTTCCTCTGCCCTCTTCTTTGCTTGCCTCCATCAATTTTACTTGCACACGACGACTCGCTCCAAGGACATGTGTATTTTGTGCCTTTAATATATTATCATATCTTAATCAAATTTACAACAAGAATATCTATTTTTCCTAAGTTTTTTAAAAAAGAAAAAGCAACTAAAGCTCTTTAACTCTTAGTTGCTTACATACTTATATCTATTGCGCTGGATTGCTAGGTAGTAATCCCTTATCATTTACCTCAACTTTAAACTCTGTAATTTCCTTTATATATTCTTCTACTGAGGATTCATAAGTAAAAGCATAAAATACAGGAACAAAGATAAATACCTTTGTAAAATCCTGTTTGCCATCGTTATAGGTACAATAGGTAGGCAAATAGGTTACAACCAACGTGGCAGAATCATTTTCCTTTTTTTCAAAATCACTAGGAAGCTTCAAAGCATAGCTAAAGGAAATTTTACCAAATAATACATTACTATAATTTTCCACAGTATTGAAAGTATATCCTATTTTTTCCTCAGATAAGCCATAATCCTTATGATTCATTTCTGTAAGGAAAGAAGCTACATCCGTAGAAGGGATTTGATCATTAAAATATAATACACGTAAATTCACTTGTTTAAAGCGTTCATTCATATATTCATCTAAATTTATTGTTTGATAAAACAAGGTATCTTTTGCATTTTCAGCAATTTGAACATTAGAATGAGCCTTACTCTTGTCCAAGTCTTTATTTAAATTTTTACCATTTTGAACAAGATCCAACTTCAAATCTTCTTTAATAGAGGTTAGAGGATAATCTCTGATAACCTCTCGTTTATCCTTTGTTCCACAGCTACTTAATAATATTAACATAAATATGGGTAAAGCCATTAAAAACTTCTTCATATTTTTCACTCCTTTTTTAACATTAAAAATTATATCAAAAATAAACAGGATATACAAGCATAATCTAATATTCTAAGGCTTAGGATCCTTCTTTTGGGCTCTAGGATGACTTAATTCATAGGATTTTTTTACATTTTCAAAGGTTACATGTGTATATATTTGAGTTGTCGATAAATTTTCATGTCCTAATAGCTCTTGAACACTTCTCAAATCAGCACCTCGATTTAATAATGCTGTTGCAAAGCTATGCCTTAGCATATGTGGGGAAAGATGAAAGTTCTCTCCACAATCTGCAATTAATTTATTTAAAATTACTCTTACTCCTCGAGGGGTAAGAGACGTTCCATTTTTATTTAAGAAAACTGTACGGTTTTTTTGATCCTTTGAAAGATAAAGCAAATCTAGGCGAAAGGTAGATATATACCTCCTTAGATCATCAGCCATTTGCTCATACATAATAACAACTCGATCCTTACTACCCTTACCATGAACTAAAATAGTATACTCATTAAAATCGATATCCTTTATTTCTAAATTACATAATTCACTCACTCGTAAACCACACCCATATAAAACCTCTAGAATACAATAATTTCTTAGTCCTAATGGTGTATTTTGATCACAAATAGAAAATAACATATCTATTTCATTTTCTTTAATCATTTTAGGAAGTCTTTTAGGTGCTTTAGGTGCTTCAACCTCATCAAAAAAATTCGTTTTCACATCTCCATTTTTCAATAGAAAATCATAAAAGCTTCGTAAAGAAGACAATTTTCTACTAATACTGGAGGAAGCTAAATTTTGACTAGATAGGTAAGAAATATAATTTTTACAAATTCGGTTATTTCTAATCTGTGACAACCCTGCCGCCATTCTTTCTTGATGAATAAAATCTTTAAATTCATTTATATCCTTATGATAGCTAATTACAGTATGACTAGAATAATTCTTTATATTCGCAAGATAATCTAAAAATTTAGCAATTATTTCCTCATCATTCATAATTGCTCTATCTCCTTTTGCATAATCTCTAAAGCACGCTTTGCATACAAGCCTTTTCTTTCCTTCTTTTTATGAGGAAAATCTAGAGGGGCCATAATCCCAAAATTAGCATTCATAGGCTGAAAGCCTTCAGGGTTTGCATTACAGATGTAATGGGACATACTGCCTATAACTGTTGAGGCAGGAAATATGATTTGTTCACGTCCCGTTAAATATCGATCCATATTGATTGCTGCATAAATTCCTGAGGCAGCAGATTCTACATAGCCCTCAACACCACTAATCTGTCCTGCAAAAAAGAGATTTGGATATTTTTTCGTTTGAAAGGAGGGTTTTAATATTTTAGGTGCATTAATATAAGTATTTTTATGCATTCTTCCATATTTAACAAACACAGCATTTTCTAAACCAGGAATCATTTGAAATACCCGTTTTTGTTCCCCAAATTTCAAATGTGTTTGAAAGCCAACCAAATTATACATTTCTTTCGCAGCATCATCCTGACGTAGCTGTACAACAGCATATGGCTTCGTCCCATCTGGTTTCATTAAACCAACTGGCTTCATTGGTCCAAAGGTTAAGGTTTGAGGTCCTCTTTTGGCCATAATCTCTATTGGCATACAGCCCTCAAATACCTTAACTTCAAAATCTTTAACCTCAACCTCCTCAGCAGTAATTAAAGCTTGATAGAATCGGTCAAACTCATCCTTAGTCATAGGACAATTATAATAAGAGGGAATCCCCTTATCATATCTTGATTTTAAATAAACCTTAGTAAAATCAATTGAGCTTGCTGCTATAATAGGAGCCTGTGCATCAAAAAAATAGAAATCATCGGCATCAAAAAGCTTTTTGATTTCCTCACATAAAGCATCTGTAGTTAAGGGACCACTAGCGATTATGGTTGGAATAGCACTATCTAAATTTGTGACCTCTTCATTTTTTATATGAATGTTAGAAAATTCTTTTATTCTTCTAGTAACTTCAGTAGAATATCCCTCTCGATCTACGGCTAATGCTCCCCCTGCAGAGACACTATGCTTTCTTGCAACATCTATAACTAAGGAATTTAAAAGCTCCATTTCCTTCTTTAAAATTCCACAAGCATTTTCTAAAGAATCACTTCTTAGAGAATTAGAGCATACCAATTCAGCAAATTTATCTGTTTGATGCGCTGGTGTCATTTTTTTAGGACGCATTTCATAAAGGTCTATATCATATCCTTTTTTTGCTAAATAATAGGCTGCCTCAACCCCTGCTAATCCAGCACCAATAATTCTTACTTTCATAAATTACCTCTCATTCTATAAATAAGTCATATTTTAAACATTGAATGAATTGATTGATAAATTGCTTTTTTTCCTCCCATATCCGTTTTGCAGCTGGTGTTACCATATAGCATTGATTTAATATGTGCGCAGAATGCAACATAATTTCTTCAAAAACAGGCGCATAGGAGGTCGGCGTTTTATGCCCTGCAGCTAAAAGATCAAATACGATTCCTAAAGCTCCCTCTTCATCGATCAAATCAGCTTCTAACAAGATTACCATCTCTATAGGCGTTCCTTCTTCCATTAATAAGCCTTTATCAGAATGTCTAGAAATCATATCAGATACTGCCTGTATAAAGGGTTCAGGAAAATTGTGCCTTAAGGCATACCTTTTAAAAATTTCAGCCCCTAATAAGGCGTGAGGCTCCTCAGACCGATTTGTGTAGCCACAATCATGAAATATAGCTGCTGTATATAAAAGCTCAAGATTACAATTTTTTACTTCCTTAGCAATTCGCTTCGTCCAGCCCAATACTCTTTCTATATGTTCATAGCGACTTCTAAAATATAACTGTGGCTTTTGACTTCGAATGCCATTATTCTGAATTAGAATATTCTTTACATATTGAAGCATATCCATATAATCTAAATTCATATCCTTCACTCATTTCTTCCTAATGTACCTTTTAATTATAACATAAAAAGATACATCGTGCGATGTATCTTTTACATTATTAATAATTTTTGATGAGCTCATAGGACACATTAGCGATAACAACATCTTCTTTTAGGAATGCGTTTCGCAAATCAGCGGTTCCAACTCCTAAAAATCCTGATTCCTTCTTACCATAATGTCTATCACTATTATTATATTTACAAGCAACTAGATTTAATTCATTTGCCTGTAATTCTGAACAATGAAACGAAATTTTCTTAACTAGCTCTAGTGTTTTTTCAAAATTAAAGGCACCAGATTTTTCAAAATAGAACGCATCACTTGCAACATTCAAAGACAACAATTTTTTTGGTAGGTAAACATTTTTCAAGCCATCACAATTTTTAAACGCATTGCTGCCTATAAATGCCATACTTTCATTTAAAACAATCGTCTCAATTGACGTATTAGAGGTAAATGCAGAGCCTTTTAATTTATTTTCATCTAACTGCTCTTTAATTCCCACAACTGGAAGATAGCTTCCTCCAACTAGCGCATACTCAGGTAATATTACTAAACTTGCTGCTCCTGTATATTTAGAAAGAGCTGCTCCTGAGGCTTCGGTATCAAAATCAAAGAAAGAAAGCTTAGTAGCTATATAAGCCTTAAACTGGTGAGGTCCTCTAATTTCTTTTAAATCAGACAAGGAATAGTAGACATCTTCAGAAACCCATGCATTAATCTCAAAGCTATCATAGGTTCCATTTGGCATTAAACTAGAAATATCCTTTGTGGTTGCTTTAGGAATAAAGAAGCCATAGTACCCTTTCGTGTTAAATTCATCTCTTGAGGCTTCAAAAGTGATTTGATCAAAATCCTTAAATAGGATATCATTTAAAGATAATAAATGAAGCTCAAATCTTTGTAAATCCTCATTTAGAATAAACAAATTAGCAAAAGAGGATACCATATATTTTGGAGTAAGTCTGTTATGAGAATAGATTAAATACTCGTTATTCTTTTGAATCACAAAGTCTTCCTCTAAAAATGGCAAATCACTACTCTCTTCCAATTGAGTTTCTGTATCATTATAGATAGCATAAAAGGAGTATTCTACCTTTTCCCATTGTGCTACTAGAGTATAGCTACCTCTTGTCAAAGCTGAAATATCTATAGGCATACCATTTTCATTTTGTAAGCCGATATATTTATAAATATCTAATCCATCCATTGCAATATTATATTTCTCTTCGATTGCTATGCTTATATCTGCTCCCTCATAAGTAGTCAACAGATAATCCTCGTGAAATACTGAAGAAATATGTAGATTAATTGTTACATCAACTACCTTAGCATAGTAGGATAAGGATTTATTCTCCATAACTATAGATGAAGTATGATCTAAAGGCTTTTTATAAGAAGCGTCATAATACCATCCTAGTAATTTAAAATACCTTGTTCCCGTTTCTGAAGAAACAGATATTATATCCTTAATTTCATAAGGAAAATCAATTTTTGAGGCTTCACTATATTGCTTTACAATGCTTCCTGCTTCATCTAAATCAAATACAACATTATGCTTTAATTTTCCATTACTAATCCAAGAACCATTACTATAAATGTATTCCTCATCCACATTAAAATTGGCATTGAAATCTAAAATATAAGCATCTAATTCAGATAAATCTACTTTATGAACGATAAGATTTCCGTTTGCATCCTCTTTAATGTTACTTAAGACTAAATTTTTGCTATTTAAATTTATAACATCTACTGCAGTAAACTCAAAGTTTGGAATTTGATAAATCATAGGCGCATATAAAACATTACCCTCAGCATCCAAAATATAATTACCTAAATCATCTGTTTTTGCTACTAAGGTGGAGGCTAAGGAAATTACCAATTTTCCTAAATCGTAATTATCAGCCAGTTCCTTCATATTGATATCAAACATAAATTCATTTGTACCAATCTGCAAATTATTTATACAGCCTGAGGCATCAACAAATCCGTCACCCTCAGGAGTCTTATTGATTAAGGATAAAATGCTATTTGGTAATCCCATAGAATAATCCATTAAATAGTACATTATATTATTTAAAAATTCTGTATAATGTATCTTTATTTTTCGATCATCCTTATCCTTACTATCATCTCTATGAATGTAAACATACTCATCCTTATAGTAAATATAAACATGCTTTTTGCTCATCAATAAGCTACCCAAGCCAAGGTTAGACATATCTAAATGCGCATATAGAATTGGCATTCCCTTATCATCCACATTTATTTTTAATTGAATAGGCATATTGATATTGATGATATTTAAAGCTGTCAATGTTACTGTACCACTAATTTCAAAGTTCTTCTCTAAAGCATTGTTATAGAAGGCTTCAAATAAATTAGATATATTTGAAATATCATAATAGTTATCTAAATCATTAGGAATATAAACATCCAATTTGTGAGGAACCAAGCTTAAGCTTAGTGTATCTAATTTAAAGTGTTTTTTAGAGTTTGTATAGGATAGATAAATATTCTTAGCCTCTACATTACTTATGGTTCCATTTTGTCTAGTAAGGGTAAATTCCATTACCTCGTGCTGAATCTCTTCAAATATAGCATTTGTATGGATTTGAATGCATAGTTGATCTTCTTTTACTGTTATTAAATTAAATAAATTTCGAATATCAAACTCAGAAGCGGCCTCTAAATCAAAGGCTGGCAATTGTATATTCATCAATTTTGTAATAGTTTCTATTAAGGATTCAATTCCAGAATAGGTTGATTTAATTTTTACTACTGCCGAAGTATCTACAGGATTGTTACCATATAGTGCATAAATCATTGAACCATTTTCACCAGCGTTGAGAGCTTGAAGTGTTTGTAGAGAAATCACCTGTAAATCCAATTGATGCCAATGTGTAGATAAGCCATTCTCATATTGTTGAACCGTTGCCTTTAAACGAGCATCAAATGTATTGTCTTCAAATGATTTCAAATATAGATCGCCCTCTATATCTGCAAACAAGCTACCATTTGCATACAATGACATAGCCAATTGAATATTAAATTCCTTTTGATTTGTTAGATTATATCCATCAACAATAAATCTTAATACCTCTAATACTTCCTCCATAGTTAAGTAACCAGTTGGGACAGAAATAGCTACCAAGTTTGATTTAGAAATAACCATAGGAAGCTCAAAGCTTATTTCATCATAACTTCCATTTAGCTCAAAATCAAAAGCATCTAAGCTTAATCCATAAACTATACTCATTTTACATACTTTACCTAAAAGCTCAGTAAAATCAGCTTCCAATTGATTTGCAGATAGGAATAGATTTAAAATTTCTAAATTCATATTCAAATCTACCTTTGGTAAGGTAATATCTAAAGAAAGCATTGGCTCTAATATTTGTTTAGCCTGTTCCATAAATTCATCTAACTGATCAAGCTTCAAACAGAAGGTTTGATTTGCTATTGTTAAATAAAGTGTATTTTGCAGATAAACAAAATCTATATCCGCTAAAATACCTACACCATGTATGGTAAAATGTCCAGAGATCTCTACTTTAGAATCCTTTATTAGAATATCTACATATCCAGAACAGTCAACTTCATTTGTGCCAACTATAATCTTACCAGCATTTAACTCTATATGTACAGCCTTTGAAGCTATAATATCTAAAAGATAGAACACATCATCCATAATGGAATATATTTCATCCTTTGATAAAGTTGGCGTATACTCTGGTAAGGTAGGGTTAGAAACTACAGTTTCTAGCAAAGAAACTTCAAATAAATTTTCCTGTTTTAGATTTAAATGAAGAACTTCCGTAAGACTAGTCTCCAGTTTAACCTGAGATAGCTGTGAACAAATATGACTCAAATTCAAAACTAGTGAATGTTCTGTCATTTGGCAACCTTCTAAAAGATTATTTATAAAAGGAAGTACAGAATTGGAAAGATTTATAGAAATATTTAGTTTTCCTAAAACATATTGAATAAGATCATCTAAGTCTGCTACTGTTAACTCAATAACATTATCATATAGCTTCAAATATACTCTATTTTGGATAAATGCTACCTCTATATCTAAACTAACTGTAGCATATTGAAGGTGTAGAGTAGCAACAATATCATGAGATATTCCATTATATAAACAATCAACTTTACCTGTAATAGCTAGTGGCTTACCCTCTAGCTCTATAGAAGCATTTAACTCTATACCAAAGGAGGTTTGACTTAAATCCTTCATGATATAGTCTATTATATCTAAATAGCCACCTACATTCGTATATGCACTATCCTCTACTTGAATTTCTTGTTCTTCCTCTACATTGACCTGTATTGTCGCTTCATAGCTATCTACTTTTATATCAAAGCCATTTATTGTATCTGCTATGACTATTTCTATTGCTTCTTCTTTTCCTACAATTACCTTTAGCTGACTATCCTCTATCCTTATTTCTTTTAAATAGGATAGGATTTCATCGATTCCCATACTTGGCAATTCAAGCTTTGGTAGATACTCCATTATACGATTACTATCCATTTTAAGCTTAAGGTTCTTATAGCTTATATAAAGTATGGAATTAACATAGGTAATATCCATATCAAAACTTTCATTTTCATATTGGATATGTAATTTCCCTTTCGCCTTTATAGCTTCCTTAAAATCAACATAGATATCAAAGGCTATCCCTATGTTCTCATACGTTAAGCCACCCTGTAGATGTACATGCTTTTGTTCTAATATTTGCTTTATATCCTTTACGTAAGCTACTAGCTTTAGTAAATCCTCTTCGGTATAATACTCGGTTGGTACTTCTATTTCATGAAAAGCTATAGGCTTTATAACAGAACTTAAAGTTATCCTAGAGGTCGTAATATTTAAAAGGATTTGGTCTTGGTCTTTAGTCAAGCTAATTCCAATTCTACCAAGCTTCTCAAAATCAAATTGAAGTCCCTGATCTGTCACTATGATAGAATCCATAATATAAAGTAAATCCAATATATTAAAGTCAAAATTCAAAGATCCCTCTATCCCTAATTCCTTTAAAATACATTGCAATGTAGTAGGTAGTGTATCCATATTTAAAAGGAAGGTATATCCTAAAAATTGAATATAGATATCCTTGTCCATTCCTAAAATTATTATATCTAGAATTAAATCAGAATAGGATAAATGTAATACTCCCTCTAGGGAATAAACATTAGAATAGTAAACATTGATTTGTCCTGTAATAGCTAGTGGCTTACCCTCTAGCTCTATAGAAGCATTTAACTCTATACCAAAGGAGGTTTGACTTAAATCCTTCATGATATAGTCTATTATATCTAAATAGCCACCTACATTCGTATATGCACTATCCTCTACTTGAATTTCTTGTTCTTCCTCTACATTGACCTGTATTGTCGCTTCATAGCTATCTACTTTTATATCAAAGCCATTTATTGTATCTGCTATGACTATTTCTATTGCTTCTTCTTTTCCTACAATTACCTTTAGCTGACTATCCTCTATCCTTATTTCTTTTAAATAGGATAGGATTTCATCGATTCCCATACTTGGCAATTCAAGCTTTGGTAGATACTCCATTATACGATTACTATCCATTTTAAGCTTAAGGTTCTTATAGCTTATATAAAGTATGGAATTAACATAGGTAATATCCATATCAAAACTTTCATTTTCATATTGGATATGTAATTTCCCTTTCGCCTTTATAGCTTCCTTAAAATCAACATAGATATCAAAGGCTATCCCTATGTTCTCATACGTTAAGCCACCCTGTAGATGTACATGCTTTTGTTCTAATATTTGCTTTATATCCTTTACGTAAGCTACTAGCTTTAGTAAATCCTCTTCGGTATAATACTCGGTTGGTACTTCTATTTCATGAGCATTGATTTCCATAAGCTCAACATTTACTTTTGCTATTTCACTAGAGATTTCCAAATTAAGAATAGAACCATCCAAAGTAAATCCTATAAATACTTTTCCCAAAAGCTCTGTTAGAGAATTCAAATCTGCTTCTATCCAATTTTCTCCTATTTTAAATTGAGTAATCCATTTTATGAGTTCATAGAAATCCTGAGATGGAATCTCTATATTTGGTAGTTCTAAAGTCTTTACTATCTCATCTAGGGTTGAAGATAATTTAGTTACATCTAATTTTAATGTATATCCAAAAAATTGAATATAAATCATCTTATCTACATAAATCACATGGATATTGATAACATTTCCATTCATATTACAAACTATCTCACCATCGATTTGATAGGTATTATTCATAAGATACATATGAAGCTTACTAGAAACTTGAACCAGCTGTGAATTTATAAGAATAGAGCCATTTATTGTCAAGCCAATAGATTTTTTACCAATCAAGTCCATTAAATATTTTGCAATATCTAAATAATCCTGTACATCAATATAGGATTCGAAACCATTAGCTATTTCAAAGTCATTCTTTGTATCAAATTCTAAAGTAATATTATATACATTTGTAGTTAAAATAAACCCTAGATCCGTGTCCTTTATTGTAGCTAAAACAGAGCTTAAGCTTTCCTCTAAGAAGGATAGATTCAATTCTAAGGAAATGCCATCCTCCTTTAAAGACAAATTTTTCACAATTGTTTTAATATTCATAGAGGCTAAGGATTCTAGCATATTGTGTAAATCTTCTTCTGTTAGCTCAGGGAATACAATCCCCTGCTGTTGTAAAAACTCTAGTAAGCTAGATACACTTAATTTCAACTTGTTTTCCTTATAGGTTAAATATATTGTATTAGAATAATAGATTAAAGACAAATTTTCTAAAATATTTTTTTCAGCATTTGAGATAACTAAATTTAGTTGAATAGGATTATCTTTTTCTGTAGATATATAAGCTGTTCCCTCAAAGCTAAAATCATTATATTCTGCTGCAAAATTAAGAATAAACTTTTTATTCTTTAAAATTTTAGTAGCATCCTCTATTATAAAATCTAAATTACTTACATCATTATATTCGCCTTCAATCGGCTTAAAGGTAATATTATCTTGTTTTGTTATATTAACATCCAATGCATATTCTGAGAGATTTATGTTGGCCTTAATTGAAATTAAATCTAGTTCATCTTTAGATTTATGAATATCAAAGACTAAGGGAAGAGAAATTCCCATTAAATTAAGGTTTACATTTAATGTTACTTGTTCCTCAGTTTCTACCATAGTTGCAGCATTAATATCTGACATAATTTGATTTACATCAAAGCCAGAGGTTATTTCACTTGGATTTTCTCCATAAAACAATTCCTCTAATAATGGTCGTAAAATTATAGTAGCTTCCTCTATATTACATTTTAATTTTATTGTATGATAATCTATATAAACTTCCTTAGAAGCATAAACAACCTGTAAATCACCAAGACTAACCTTCACACTAACATCGTTTAAATCAGAAATATCCAAGGAAAGCTTACCTTCTAGAATCCTATCATTGATTTTCATATCAATTTTAAAGAAATGCTCCTTTGAATCTCCTCCTAATAAGGAACCTGTAATATAGGATAATGGTGTATTTTCTTCTGGAGGAGTTATATCCTCTCCATCAGAAGGCTTCAAATCCTTATATTGCTCAAAATAATCTAAAGCCGCTCCAAAATCAGGTTTTTCATAGGTAAAGGATTCTGTAATATTAGTATCACAATTTACAGTAATTGGTGCCACCTTTGGAGTTACTGTATATTTTTCTTGAGTATTTACCTGCAAAACTCGCCAAGCAGCATCAAAAATATATTCTACCTTGATGGAAGAAAACTTTGCCTCTGATAGGGAAGCAGCATTTGTTGCCACCTCTCTTTGATACCAAAACGGAGCATAATCACGGTCAGGATTTAAAGATAGCTGAATTGAATAATTTCCATCTTCTAAAACCGTAATATCTGAAATATCTAATATGGTATCTTTACATATAATGTAAGCTGTAGCTTGGGTTGGTAACCACCCATATCTCACAATATATTGAGAGTTTGAAATACACTCTGGTTCCTCTGTTTTCCATTGAATATCATTTCCATTTTTAGAAATATAATCTCTTATCAGAACCTTACCATCCTTAAAATACTTTTGCTTTCCTAAGGTAACCAATCCACTAGAAATCGTATCCACCAATTGCTCCTTACCATTCACACGTCGATGATTATAAATGGTTTGTTTTTGCCCAACGGAAACGGCAGTTCCCTCAGTCAAGGAGGAATATTGATTTGTATGTTCAAGAAGCCATAAAATATAGGCTACATTTGCATAAGCATCATGATCTAAAGGGGTTGTCCCATCTGTTGGAACTGGTCTAGTATCTGTTTTATATTTAGCTACCTCTCCTTCACCATAAACAATCGGCTTTTGATTTGCTTTTGTAAAGTAAAAGGCAGCAACACCACCAATGGCTAATAAAAATATGAAAATGGATAAAAATATGATTTTTTTCTTCATATTCATACACTTCCTTTTATAAATCCACAATTTACATTATAGCATTATACTAAAAAATAATGGAAATGTCAAATTTGTTTTACAAAGAAAGCGTTTCGAAGGGTTTTCCTGCTTATTACAGCAAAAATTTTATTAAAAAATGAATAAAAGGCCTAACAAATGTAGACCTTTTACCATTGGGAGAGTTATAGTTTGCTTATGAAAAAGCTTCTATCTTAATAGGGAAAGATAGTCTGTCTTAATTTCTTAAGACATCTATAGTATCACCCATAGAATTAAATTTTATACAAATAATTTAAATTTTAGCTATACGAACCGTATCTCTTGCAATCATTACCTCTTCGTTGGTAGGTATAATGAATAATTTGATTTTTGAATCTTCTGTTGAAATTAATCTTTCATCAGATAATGTATCATTTAATTTTTCATCAATTTTAATACCTAGAGGTGCCAATCTCTTAGCTATATTTAAGCGAAGATGCTTAACATTTTCTCCCATACCTGCTGTAAAGCAAATGGCATCACAGCCACCTAGATATACATAATAGGAAGCAACATAATCCACAATACGCTTTGCTTGAATATCAAAGGTTAACTTACAACGATGTTCTCCTGCTTCCATTCCAGCAGTTACATCACGAGCGTCACTAGAATGACCAGAAACACCTAAATACCCTGATTTTTTATTTAAAATATTTACGACCTCTGCCGCAGTTTTATTTTCTTTAGCACAAATATAGGAAACTACAGTTGGATCTAAATTTCCAGAGCGTGTTCCCATTGGAATACCCTCAAGTGGTGTTAATCCCATTGAAGTATCCTTACATAAGCCACCTTCTACTGCTGAAATAGATGCACCATTCCCTAAATGACATACAATAATCTTTGTATCCTTTAAAGGCTTATGTAAAAGTTCTGCACAACGCTCAGATACATATTTATGAGATGTACCATGTGCACCATATTTTCTAACCCCATATTTTTCATACCATTCATAAGGTATTGCATACATAAATGCCTCTTCTGGCATGGTTTGATGAAAAACCGTATCAAAGACAACAACCTGTGGAACCTCTGGTAAAGCCTTTTGGAAGGCTTGAATACCAATGATATGGGCAGGGTTATGTAAAGGAGCCAAATCCGCAAGTTCATGAATCTTTTCTATAACCTTCTCATCTACCAAACAAGAATCCTTAAAATATTCTCCTCCTTGAACAACTCGATGGCCAACGCCAGAAATTTCTTTTAAATCATGTACAATACCTTTCATCTCTAAAGTATGTAAAAGCAATTGAACACCTTCAGCATGTGTAGGCAATACAGGATGCGTTTCCTCCTTCTTTCCAGAATATTTTAGAGTGAAAATACCTTCCTCTAATCCAATACGCTCCATAACTCCAGATGCGATTACTGTTTCAGCTGGCATTTCTAATAATTGAAATTTTATTGATGAGCTACCAGCATTTACTGCCATAATTTTTGCCATTATTTGTTTTCCTCACTTCTATTATTTTTATTTTTTTCAAACCACGCTTCTATTTCCATTAAGGATTTATTAAATTCTTTAACATCTGTGAAGCTTGGCAGTTTGACCATAAAGCAATTTTTCTTATCTAACATACATTTTTGAATTACTAAAATTATTTTTGGTTTTGCAACAAACATACTATCTGGAAGTTCTATAAGTCCAATAATAGAACAATCCTGTAAAAGCTGTTTTTTAAATTCTTGATTTTTATCATAATAAAAAAAATCACTACCTAATATTGCAATCATTGCCCCATCAGGCTTTAACATCTCTTTATAATGTAATATAGCCTCATAAGGAAAATAGGACTTCTTTTCCTCTAAAATGACATTAGGCATATCAAATAATATACAATCCATATCCTTTAAAGATAAATTCCTTGTATCTTGTAAATAAAGCTCAACAGGAATTCCTAATAGGTCACTTACCATTTTAGTGAGTTTAGTCATCCATACATCATGATCGCAGGCAAAGCTTGTACATTCCTTATCTAAATGATTGATTACTGTGTGTAAAAGATTTCCTGTTCCACACAAAGGATCTAAGATAGTTATCTTTTTATTAGCATTCAACTTTGTGATTAAATAAGCAATAAAAATACCTAATGTATCTGGTGTAGTATTTCCATTAAGAATGCGCATCTCCTTAAAGCCCTTTAGGAAAATTGCTTGCATAGCCTTACGCACATCTTCTACTGTAAAATCTACTCCTACAAGCTGATCATAAATTTGATTCAATTTATTTTTAGTTTCCTCATCACAATCACAAACAACTTCTCCAGCTAAAATATTTTGCACTGTCATTTCAATCAAATCAAAATACGATTTATGAAAGGCTTCATACAATATATCGTTGGATTGATCTACACAATCATAGAAAAGCTCTAAATGCTCTGTTTTCATTTCCTGCATTTTTTCTCACCGTATCCATTATAACAAATTGAGTGTAGGATGTAAACTTTATTCCTCATTTATTTTTACCTTAGGCAAATTCCATTTAAAATAAAACGCCAAATATCTTATTCCAACCACAATAAGAATGGATAAAATGCTAGCAAGAGGATATAGGTTTGTATAATAGGTAATGGAGTAAAATAAAAGAGACCCCACAATAGCGGCAACACAATAAATATGCTTTCTAAATATAGCAGGAATTCTTGCAGACATTATATCTCTAAGTAGTCCACCACCTACTGCAGTTAAAACAGAGGAAAATATAATTAAGAATGGATTAGTAATACCGAAATCTCTTGTAAGCTTGACACCAACTACAACAAATACACCTAAGCCTAGGCTATCTATGAGGGTATAGGCAATTTTATACGATTTACTTTCCACCATTTTAAAATTATGTAAAATGCTCATTGTAATAAATACAACTAAAGTTGTCAAGCAGGCTACAATGACATAGGTAGGATTTTCAAACATAAGTGGCATAGGTCTTCCAATTAAAATATCTCGGAATAGCCCTCCTCCTACTGCTGTTGTACAACCCAAAATCATAACACCTAAGATATCCATTTTATTTTCAATGGCCAATAAGGCTCCTGAAATTGCAAACGCAATCGTACCAACATATTCTAAAATAGTCAGCAATAAATCAATATCCATAATACTTCTTACTCTCCAATATACTGAATTAAGTCTAAAGGAGTTTCTGCTATACAATCTGTATATTGAAGCAATTCTAATTTATCTCTAAAGCCATAGCTAACAAAAACTCCGCGGATAGAGGCATTTTCCGTAGTCCTTATATCTACTTCACTGTCTCCTATATAAAGAACTTCTTTCGGATTTAATCCATAAGCTCTTATAATCTCTAATAAAAAGGTTGGATCAGGTTTTTTCAACCTTCCTGGAACCTCACCATAAACAAAATCAAAAAAATTTCCAAATAAGGTTTGTATAATTTTTTGAGCAATCGTCTCTACCTTATTTGTTAATACTCCTACTATTAGGTTCTTTTTCTTGCAATATTTTAAAACCTCTTCTATATCAGAATAAGCCTTTGTGTAGACAGCAAAGTTTTGATTATAATAGAATTGAAAATGCTTCAACAATTCTTCTAAATCGCCTTGTGAATCTGAAGCCCTTAGTAATAAATTTTTTATTCCATTTCCAATAAAATTTCTGGTTTGATCTAAAGATATTTTTGGTAAATTACACTGAATTAAAGCATAATTACAAGCTTCATAAAGATCCTCTAAGGTATTACATAGCGTTCCATCTAAATCAAAAACAACCATTTTATAATTCATGATGCTCTACCCTTTTTAAAAATAAAGCATAAAACTGCTCCGCAAGGCTACCCTTAGCAATTTTATCTCTCGCTTCTTCCTTGCTAAACCAAGCATAATCATCAATCTCAAAATTAGGAGTAACCAAGGTATCCTCTACTATTGCTATAAAATTAATCATTAATGTATTAGATGGGGCATAATATTCTGTCTTTTGAAAATATAGCTTTTCAACCTTTAAGCCAACCTCTTCCATAATTTCTCGTTTTGCTGCATCCTCAGCATTCTCTGATTTATTGATATAGCCAGCCACTAAAATGTATCTCTTCTTCCCATATTGTTCAATTAATAATACCTTATCAAAGGATTTTGTTGTAACAATCATACTTACAGCTGTATTGAAAATCTCAAACCGATACTGCCCACAAGTAGGACAATAGGGAATAATCCCCTCATGCTCTAAAACCTTTAGTTCTAATTTAGACCCACATTCTATACAATACTTCATTTCTATAACCTCATTTAATTAAGTATCATAGACATTATAGTCTTTCCATTTTTAAATTGCAATGAAAAAGAAAAAAATAACTATTTTTCAATAATTATTCTTTCACCTGGAATAAGGAGTTTTTGCTCATTTAATTTTAAAAGCTCTAATGGAGATACATGATATCTAGCTAAAATGTCTTCAATGGTGTCATTTGCCCCTACAATATGCACCTTATCTGTACGGAAAGGAACCGTCTGATTAGGCATCACCTTTAAGTTTGTAATATCCTTTATATTTAAATTATATTTCTCAATCAAATCATGAAAACTATCATTTGGCTTTGTTATATAATCTGACTTTTTTGGTATAAATAAAATCTGATTTGGATAAATCATATTAGAAACTAAATGATTCGTGCTTTTCAAGTCGTCTACACTAATTCCATATTTTTTAGCTATCATATATAATGAATCGCCTTGCTTAACTACATACTGTTCATGCGTATTATACGCATTGTTATAATAATTCACTTTTCTTTTCACCCATATTCATAATATGAAAAGAAAAAGCCTAAGTTTAGGCTTTAACCCATTTTATAGGTGTAATATGATTTGCAATCAAAAATTGATTTGCTTTAGAGAAGGGCCTTGACCCAAAAAATCCACGATAAGCAGAAAGGGGAGAAGGATGTGCAGATTTGATAATGTGATGCATAGGGTTATTTAAAAATCTCATTTTACTTTGAGCTGCAGCGCCCCATAATATAAATACAATAGGTTGATTAAGCTCATTTAATTTTTGTATTGCATGATCAGTTAATGTTTCCCAGCCAAAATCTCTATGAGAGAACGCCTGTCCCTTTCGAACTGTTAAAACTGTATTTAAAAGCAATACCCCCTGTTCTGCTAAATAATCTAAATTGCCGTCCTGCTGAATATAAACATTCAAATCCGAACTCATTTCCTTATAAATATTCATCAAGGATGGAGGTAAATCTGGGCATAGTACAGAAAATGCAAGCCCATGAGCTTGATTTTCTTCATGATAGGGATCCTGTCCTAAAATGACTACCTTCACATTTTCCATCTTTGTTTTTGAAAAAGCATGATATATCTTCTTGTAATCGGGAAAGCAACGATATTGTGCATACTCTCTATCTACCTTCTCTTTTAAAATTGCATAATAAGGTTGTTGCTTTTCTTCCTCTATAAATTCCTTCCATCCCATACAAAACTTTTCCTTTCTTCGTTATATTTCTCTTTCTAATTGCTTAGTAAGCTTTTGAAGCTGTTCTCGTTTTATATCTATTTGCGCTGTATAGGTCCTAAAGAATTGTACCTCTGTCTGATTTGGTTCAGTACGACTTATTAAAGACTCTAATATAGATGCCATAGAACGAGCTCGTTTACTCTCTAGCTGCTTCATTTCTTCATTTAATGCGTAGATTTCTTTTGCTAATCTTCTCGTGTTTAACATGGTAGACTCTCCTTTTTACTTATGATTTAAATCATCAAATTTAATCTTGTTCTTTTTATTTGCTTTTTGAATCATACGTTCTGCCTTAAGCTGCATTTGCTTGGCTTTTTTTTGAAATTTATCTGTTCGCTCTGTATTTATCTTAATACGCTCATTTTTCACAGAAGTACGCTCCGTTACTATTCTATTATTTTTTAATTCCTTTAGTTCCTTTTGCTTCGCTATATCTATAGATCTTTTTGATTCTTCTGCAATCTTGTTTGCACGTACAGCAGCAATCGTAGCATCTACAGTTGCTTTTGTACGCATTGCTATTATAAATTTTCCTGATAAGATTTGCAAAACTCCAGATTGATGTAGAATAAAGAAAACTAAAGCAACCAACGCAAGAGCACCAAGAACAATGAGAAGTACTCCCCACCATGGCATTCCTGGCTTTTCAAAAATTTGGAAGGTAATGGTATACCTAAGCTCATCATAGCTTTCTGTCCCATTGACATAGGCTTTCAATTCATAAAATCCACATTTAGCTTTAGCCAACTCATCTATACCATTCTTGCTATCATAGATAATTTTATCCTCTTGACCAGCTAAGGTAATGACTATGTGAACATCATCACTAAAATGAGAATTTGCTATAATTTGATTTTCCTCTACTTGATATGCTCCTTCTGTCCATGAAGATATAGTAGGTACAGTTTCCCAGAAATTCGAAGCCTTATAAACTTTAAAAGCATAAGGCTCTGGATTTAAGCCTGCATAGGATTGACTTTCCTTAACTCTAGCAAAAAGGTAATATGTATTTACCTTAAGAGTAGAAAGAATGTTAGCTTGTTCCTCATATACAACACCATTTTCTGTTATAAAGCTTTCTAATCCCCTAACAGGATTTTCTCCCTTTGCATCATAAGCAATAGTGAAAATGACAGGATTATTTTCATCCTTAAGACTTGCCTCAGCCAAAATCAGATTTATTGATTTATCATAATTACCATACTTCCATTGCATGACGTTAGGTGTCGTTTTCCAAGTATTCTTAGTCTTAAAAATTTGAAATCTTGTACTTTCTTGAAGACTTCTATAATTATTTGTTTCCCTTACCATTGAAATTAAATAATAATACTCTGATTCATTTGTAGCAGGTAAAGCCTTTAATAACTGAATAATCTCCTCATCTTGAACAATTCCTTGAAAAGTAGAAAATTCCTCTAAACCAGCAATTCTATGCTCTCCCTTTGCATCTGTTGCTACTGCAAAAACTATTTCTGTGCCATATTTTGCTTCTGCCAAAATTAAATTATTTTGTGCAGTAAAATCACCATATTCCCAAGATAAAATATTAGGACTTTGAAGCCACTCATTCTCAGCAGGTACAATTTCAAATTCTATAGTTATACTTTCATCCGTAGAATGGTTTTCCCATCTATAATGCAAAGGATCAGTTAAGTTCAAGGTTATGCTATGTATACCAGCTAACCTATAGTCTTCATCTTTATAGGATACTGTAAAATAAGCATTATTTTCTATTATTGGCTTTAGTTCCAATCCAGTATACATCACATTTGGAAGTGATGGCTTAGCAATATAATCAAATATTGTAACCACAAAGAAATACTTTCTTCTAGCTGAATCATCAGAACTATCTACTAAAGATACATAATTTTTAGCCTGTAATTGATAATATACCTTATAATCTCCAACTAGCTTTGGGGCAAAGGTACTGCTTGAATTTTGCAGTTCATCATAGGAAAAATATTTATTTTGTTGCATTCTATCTAGATTATAGGTCAATACAAAGCGTGAAGAATAGTAATCGTCCGCCTCCTGAGTCGCCCAGTATCCCTGTCTAAGTGGATTTAAGCTTTCTGTTGCAAAATCTGACCAAACTTTCAAATCTACAGAATGATCATTCATTGATTCGCTATGATTGCTATTATAGGAGCTATGATGATAAACCTGAACAATTCCCTCACTTCCAGATTGTACATACTGCCATTCTGTATCCACAAGTTGAGTTGTAGCATCTAGCTTCCACTCTTCTTTAAAGTCTGCTGGTAGAACAGAAAACGTATAGGATGCAGTATATCCAAAATAATGAACACCCTCTAAATCAACATCAGGAACATGAAGCTCCAATAGATAAGTCCCTGTTGGCATACTTGAATTTATGTAATATAGTAAGCCTCTTTCCTCATGATTGACGATTGCCTCTTCTATCAATAAAACTCCATCTTTCCTTAAAGAATACGTAAAAATATCCGTAGGATTAGAATACTCTAATTCAGGCAACACTAAGGACATATTAGAATTATATTTCCAATCATAAATGTTAAATTCTTCCTTTGTGTCTTGATGATAAATTCCATTAGATACATCTAAAATATACCATATTTTTGTAATTCTAGCTTCTGTACGGTCATCAGATATATCAATGGTAAGTCCCTTTGAGGAATTCATTATACTATCGATATCTCCTAAACTTCTAAAAGAATAATTAGGCTTAGCCTTTATAATGGCTTTAGCTATATACATATTAGTTTCTAATCCTTGATTTTGGCCAATCACTTCTATTGTACCCTCAAAGGTAAAATCTGTTCCCGAATAAAAGCTATCAAAATATGCATTGTCCTCTAAAGACACACAAACCTCAAAATTTCTAGAACGAACGATAGAATTAGTAACAGATAAAACAGAATAGAAAGAATATCCTTTTTTAATTTGTTCTGGCTTTAGAGGAGAGTAAGAATATTGACAATCTCCAAAGGCATTTTTATAAATATATACCGTTCCAGAAAGTAAATTTGATTTATTTCCTGCTATATCAGCAGACCAAGAGATTTCGTTATTCAAATATAGCATCTTACGTTCAACTACTATAGGAACAAACACCTCTTGATTCCATGCACCAAACTCTTCTTTAAGCTGAATGCATAAGGTGTAATCCCCTGCATTTGAAATACAATCTTGTCCTTCTACAAGATAAATATACATAGAAGCAGAATCATAAACTGGATTGCCTTCTTTATTTTCAATCAATGTTGCCCAAGCAGCAGCATTATCATAGGTTACATTTTCATTATATACTAAGGTTTTTCCTTGTACTATAGGCTTTTCTATATGCTCAGCATAAAATTCTATCTGCTCAAGCCCATCCCGAATAGCATTTTGGAGCATATAAGAAATCAATTCAATTGCCTCATTCACAGAAGCTTCATCCTTAGTCGAACAAAAATCTTTGCTTAAATATTCCTCTCTACAGCGCCATACTGAAAATTTATAGTCTTTTTGTGTTGGGAGTAAGGAGGGTCTTAAACTATAATCAACCTTAGACCAAATTCCATCACTGCCTTTAACATAGTCAAAATCTCTATTCGCAAGTCTATACATTTCAAAGGATTCAAATCCATCTGTAAACAATATAGGAATACTATATGTCATTTGAGATACATGTTCCAAGAGGTTCCTATTTTCTATTGCTGCCAAATAGTCATTTTTAGAATCAAAAATGATAGTTGCTGTAGTAGGGAAATAGGAAACTGGTTCTTCTAAGGTAGAATCTGTTATAAATTCAAGTAAGGATGAATGAATGTGGATTGTAGATAAACCTGTACCTGTAAAGGCATAGGGATATATTTTTCTTAATCGAGCTGGAAGCTCAACAACAGCTAATCTAGTGCAATTTCCAAATGCATTTTTTTCTATAGTTAAATTCTTCGTTGAAGTCTCTAAAGCTTCTACAAAAAATAATTCTTCTATATTACAATTATAAAATGCCTCTTCTCCTATGGTTTCAACACTTGCAGGAATTTGAATTTTTCCACTTAATCCTGTATTTTTAAAGGCATAGGCTCCTATGGCTTGTAGGGTTTTAGGAAGCGTCCTTTCCTCCGTAATTTCAGCAACAATTAATTGATAAGAATTTAAAAAAGCTGAAGGCTCTATTACTTTTAAAGTATCAGGTAAGGTAATATATTTTAAATTAGCACAGGAAGAAAAAGCATAAGATCCTATCCTAGATGCATTGGAATAAGAGGTGTTTATATTTACAATTATGTCATTTTCCCATAAAGCATAAGAATAAATTTCATAATCAAATGGTTTATCAGCCAAAATCAAAGTAGAATTTGTTCCTAAATAGCCTACAAAAAAATTTTGATTTGTCAAAACCCCACGATTTGCTGTACAAAAAACCTGTCCATCTGCTTCAATAATTAAATTAGATTGAGCATCCCTTTGTCTAAAGCTTATGGCGTTATAAAATAATCCTCCATACTGTAAGCTTCCCATTTGTGGGTCAACGATAGAAGCCGAACCATCATAGACCTCTAAAATTCTGTTGCAATTTTTAAATGCTCCTGCCTCTATCTCAGGTAAAGAGCTGGGAAGTTCTACGACTACTATTTCATTTCTATTTACAAAGGCCTCCTTAGTAATTCTTTGCACAGTATCTGGAATTACTAAGGTAACATTTTTTTCTTGTTTTTCAAAAAAAAGATCACTGAAGCCACCCAATGTATTCGTTTCATCTATGAGTAAATCTTCCTCTAAGGTATGATAAAATTCAAATACATCCTCTACCATTCCTTCATTAGTAGCAGATACTTTATTAAAATTTCCAAACAAAAGAAATCCCAAAAATAATGAAACAACCAAAAGTCTGAAAATTAAACCTCTATTTTTCATCATATTAACTCCTTAAATAATCTAGAAGCGTAGACAAGGATTCTACGCTTAAGAAAAATATAAACAAAATCTCAAAACAATTTCGAAATTTAATACTATCTCGCTATAATAATTTTACGCTTTTTGTCTAAAAAAGTCAATGCTATCTAATGGCTCGCTAGGGTTAATAAAAATAAAAAAGCCTAGAGTCTAAGCAACTCTAAGCTTTAATTTTATTACTTTAATTCAGCAAAATATTTAATAGTTCTTACCATTTGGCTAGTATAAGAATTTTCGTTATCATACCAAGAAACAACTTGAACCTGATAAGTATCCTCTCCAACCTTAGCAACCATCGTTTGAGTTGCATCAAATAAAGAACCATATCTCATACCAATAACATCTGAAGAAACAATTGGATCCTCATTATATCCAAATGATTCAGAAGCTGCAGCCTTCATTGCTGCATTGATTCCTTCTACAGTAACATCTTTACCTTTAACAACTGCAGTTAAAATTGTAGTAGAGCCTGTTGTTACTGGAACACGCTGTGCAGAACCAATTAACTTACCATTTAATTCAGGAATAACTAAACCAATTGCCTTAGCAGCACCAGTTGAGTTAGGAACAATATTAGCAGCACCAGCACGTGCTCTTCTTAAATCGCCCTTTCTGTGTGGTCCATCAAGAATCATTTGATCTCCAGTATAAGCATGAATTGTGCTCATAATACCAGATTGAATAGCAGCATACTTATTTAAAGCATCAGCCATTGGAGCTAAGCAGTTTGTAGTACAAGAAGCTGCAGAAATAACATTGTCATTCTTAGTTAATACTTTTTCATTAACACCAAATACTACAGTAGGTAAATCATTTCCAGCTGGTGCAGAAATAACAACCTTCTTAGCACCTGCAGTAACATGGGCTAAAGCTTTTTCCTTCTTAGTATAGAAGCCTGTACATTCTAATACTACATCAACACCTAAATCTCCCCATGGAAGATTAACAGCATCCTTTTCAGCATAGATTGTTATCTTCTTACCATCAACAGTAATAGATCCTTCTCCTGCTTCTACAGTGTGTAAGCCTTCACCAATGTGACCACAATATCCACCCTGTGCTGTATCATACTTTAATAAATTTGCTAACATCTTTGGATCAGTTAAATCGTTAATTGCAACAATTTCATAACCCTTAGCACCAAACATTTGTCTGAAAGCTAAACGTCCGATACGTCCAAATCCGTTAATTGCTACTTTAATAGCCATAATAATAAATTCCTCCTAAAATTGAATATTTACATCTATTATTTTACCACTTTATATTTTTATTATCAATATTTTTTAGCTCGACATTTTAATACAAAAAAATGTAAACGTTTTTGTTATGATATTCTCGAAAGAAAAGGTGATAAGAATGACGTATATTCCTTATGTATTAGAAAAAAGCTCTAATGGAGAACGAAGCTATGACATATATTCTCGCTTAATGCAGGATCGAATTTTACTCCTTGTAGGTGAAATTGATGATCATATGTCCTCTGTACTTATCTCTGAGCTTTTATATCTAGACTCAGTGAATCATGAGGACATTGACATCTATATTTCTTCTCCTGGTGGATCTATCACGGCTGGACTTGCAATATTTGATACCTTACACCATATAAAGTCTAAGGTAAATACAATCGTTGTAGGAATGGCAGCTTCTATGGCAGCATTCCTCTTAGCAAGTGGAACAGGAAAAAGAATGGCTCTTCCACATGCTGAGGTAATGATTCATCAGCCATATGGAGGAATGCAGGGTGTAGTTTCAGATATTGATATTCAAGCAAAGCGTCTTTTAAAAACAAAGGCACTCATGAATGAATTATTGGCAGAGCTTTGTCATCAGTCACAAGAAAAAATAGCCCACGATACAGAACGGGACTATTATATGTCAGCCAAAGAAGCTCTTGAATATCATATCATCGATGAAATTCTATCTTAAAAGGATAGAATTTTTTCATTTTTTGATACTATATTTTCTTATATTAATCCTTTAAAAAGGCTCTTCTTATCCGATCAATAAAGCTTTTTTCATTATGATGGGCTAAAGATATTTGTGAGGCTTTTAAGAATAATGATGCCCTATTAAAATCCTGTAAAGAATAACTGATTTGGTCAAAGGTTATCACAAGTCCTCTATGCTCCTTTGCCTCAAGCTCTACTCTTCTATCTGTAGAAAGTAACAAGGAAGAGGATAATGTTCGATATTGATTTGAATTCATACCTGCAATCTCTGTTAGCTGAAATGCCTTTAGCTTTGGATCTATAACTGCACCTGATAAGGACTTATTATAAGCTGTAGAGCCATAGGAAGTGGAGATGCATATCCCTGTTCCTCGAAAGGTTTCTAGTCTTATTCCATCAATTTTAACCTCTAAGATTAAAGGTTTTAAAGGACATAGTATAGTCATTTCATTTATTGCAAAATCTTCAATGCTTCCTTCGCTAGTTTCAATTTTTCCTTGAATTATATCTAATTTCTCAACCATAAAGCTACCATGATGAATATCCTCAACTAAACAATCTAAATCCTCCAAGGTATAGTTCGCATAAAATCCTAAATGCCCTGTATGAATAGCAAAGAAAATAGCATTAGGAAATTGATGAACAGCAGCTAATAAGGTACCATCTCCACCAATTACAATTACATAATCTGGCTGTTGATGAGAATATTCTAATTGGATTTTTTCCATTAATAAACTCTTTATTTTCTTAGAAAGCTCGTCTTCTTTTTGAACTATATAATATTTCATACGCATCTATCCTATCTTTTTAATAATATTTTATCACAAGACTTGATTTTTTCAATTAAATATTAGATAATATTCATATATCGTTTAATAAAGAGGTAATTGAAATGAACAAAAATAAGGAAATAGAATTTAAAACATTTATTTCAAAAGAAACCTATGATACTCTTTTAGAAGAATTTAACTTGGCAAACAATATATTCCCCCAAACAAATTACTATTTTGATACAGAGGACACCAAGCTTATGGAGGATCAAACTGTATTAAGAATTAGACAAAAAGGAAATAATTTTAAGCTAACAAAGAAAACAAGGTCAAAGATAGGCGCAGATGAAACGCATATTCTTCTAACAAAAGAGAAAGCAACTGAGATGTTAAAAAGTGGGTTTGATGCCTCTATTATTGGTCTTCCCTTTGAAGTAAAAAAAATTGCGGAACTTACGACCTATCGTGCGTCTTGCCCTTATAAGGATGGAACATTATTCTTTGATCGTAGTGAATATTACGGTAAGGTAGATTATGAAATTGAATATGAGGTTGACGAGATTAAACAAGGCTTAAAGGATTTTAAGGAATTTTTAAATTATTATAATATTGAATATGTAGAATCTATTAGAAAAAGTAAACGAGCATTTGATAATAGAAATTAGGCTGCCACATTGGGCAGCCCTTTTTATATATCGTATTTAGAACAAATTTCGGAAGGTGTTTTTCTTAATAACAAGCAGACAGGAAATAAACCTATAAGTATATTTAATCCATAGACACCTAGTAATCCTAATAGGAAAAGATTATTATTAACTCTAAGCATTGTTTCATTGAATAATTAATTAATATATTTAGCACTAATATTATAGCCAAATAAAATAAGTAAATAGCCAAGCAAGGAGGTTACTGAGCATAAAACCAAAAGATCAACTAACGAGCTCCCTATAATTTTTATTTTAGGAGCTCCCAAGCATCGATAAACACCAATAGAATAAATATCTGCAATTATCTTACATCTCATAATCAAATAGATAAAGATAGCACTAACAATAATTAAAATAATAGATAACAGCTCAAATATTATTTTCCCTCACTCCTCTCCTATGTAATACACAAAAAGGCTGTGAATCCTTTTAAAAAATCCCACAGCCTTACTCGTTACTGTTATTTTGAAATATAATGCTTATAAGTTTCTATACGAATATACTCATCATATGTCTTTTGAAGTTCCCCTAAAGAAGACCATCCTTTAGAAAGTAGCATTGCATTAAAAGAAATCTCATCATAATGCTCCTGAAGAATTTCCTTTGCCTCTTGATGAAGATTATAAAAGAATAGCTTACCATAGCCATATGCAGCATAGCTTACAGGCGTTTCTATAAGTAAATCATATATGCTTTGTGCAGCATCTTCATTATAGCCACTAGATTTCAAAAACTTACGAACAGCCTCTACATTCCAATGCTCATAATGAATACCTACATCTACTCTAGTTTCTAACAAAAATCCAGATAACTGATTATAATATAAATAATTAAGGGTGTCTAAAAGCTCCTGATCTGTAGTACGCTCCATAGCATATTCATAAAGCTTTAGCTCTACATAGGTAGCCCAGCCCTCACCATGAGCTGTAGACGTCATTATTTTAGAAATATTATGTAAATCTAATTGCTTAGAATAGATATACGCATATAAATGTCCTGGATATCCCTCATGAGACATTGTTCCTAATACATCGTTTTTATCCCCTAGCTTGACAGGATTTAAAGTAATATATTCTTGCTTATCATTATCTAATGCAGATTTCATATAATATGCCACCGCATTAGAAACCTTAGCTGAAGCTAAATCCATTTCCTTTATCGTAATATTAGGCGTATTTTCTAAGGTCGGAACAATGGAGGTTGCAAACTCTTTTAAATACTCTATCATTTCCTCTGGCGTTCCATCAAAAATAGAGTGGGAGGATAAAAATCTATTTAAATCTGCATTTGTTTGAATTTTGTAGCGACTAATAAGTAAGCTTAAAGCCTCATCTGCTAATTTACTATATTTTGAAAAAGAGGATTGTACTTCTGCGATATATTTATTTATATCAAAGTCATTTAAACCTAAGAGATGCTCTAGCTCCATCTCAAATATTTCAGATCCCTTCTCATAAGCAGCCCAATATCCTTCATCTTCTTTAGCTAAACTCTTTAGATAGTTTTGTAGCCCATCTCGCAATTCCTGTACACCTGGAATAAAGCATTCAGCAAAGCCATTTATAATTTGTGATTTATAATTTTCCTTTTCCTCTAGAGTTAAAAAATCTAAAGCATCCACTTTGTCACATAAAACACTTTGTAGATAATAATATTGCTCTAAGTCTGGCTGATGAGCATCCAGTACCTCATCTAGGTATTTTGTCATTTCAGTAATCGTATAATCAGATAATGGGTATCCTGCAGTTTTTTTAGCATCTATAAAGAACAAATAGGATGGAAAGGCCTCCTTAGTAGATTGAATGTATGCCACTACATCCTCTACCTCAAGCTTACTACGAAGAGTATAAGCCTCCATATATGTACCAAAATCTGCAACATAGCCTCCAAACTGATCTACATAATGTAACTGCATGAACTCTATATCCTCAATTTGATAATACTTATTTTGATAGGTCAAAAAATCATCTATTTGATGATAAGCAATTTGCTGTCTAGGACTTAAATCTATATAAGGAAAGCTATGCAATTCCTCTAGTAGCTGTTTAAAATATTCTCTAGTTTCTCTAATCTCTTCTTCATAATTTACAGATGGCTTATAGGTATACCATTTTGCTGTATAATGCTCCAAACCAAAATTTTCAGGTTTTTCACAAAATATATTTACAGATAATTGATCTCCTTCCAAATATTCAATAAAGAAATTATCTAAATAATTTTCGAAAGCTTCATGATCTACTGTATTAATTTTTAAAATAGCTCGATGCTCTTCAACCACCTCATAGTCGGAATTCCTTATTTCAGCTGCAGCAAAATATGTTCCTGGAGCTACTTTTGCATTATTTTGATAGGTAACTGAATATCCTACTGGAAGGGTACCAGATAAAACTAGGGAATGCTCAAGCCCATCATAAGTAACTTCTTCACTTGCAAAGGATATACCCTCAAATCTACTTTCCTTTATCTCTACGTCAATAACAACCTTTTCACTTTCCTTATAATAAGCTGTTTTTTCTGTTGAAAGTTCTACTTTGTATACGCCCACCTTATATAATGCATTAGAAGGAAGAATTTTATCTCCTTGCTTAATTACTACCTTGACGGTTTGCTCATTATTATTCAAAGTATAAAGAGGACGAGCTTGGTTATTACATGTATAAAAGACCTGAGATCTATCTGCAGTAATAATTGACTTCTGCTTTTCTATTGTCATAATTGCATTCAATGCAATTTCCTTATCCTTATACTTTACCTTAGCAAATACTCTATATTCACCTGGCTTGGTTTTTTCATTACCTTGATAAGTTATTGTTGCTCCTTCTGGAGCTCCTTTGACTAATATACTATGCGGATTTCCATCATATTCAAAGGATGTATTTTCAAACTTTACAGCCTTTTCCCAAGCAACCTCCACAATCTCTTCCTCAGGACTACATGAAACTAGAGTAATTGTAGTAAAAGATACAGCAAATAAAACTAAAAGTAAATAACAAATCTTTTTAAATTTTTTCATATTTTTTTCCTCTCCTATGCAAAAAAGACCATTCGAATAAAGATTGAATGGTCTTTTTAAACATTTCATAATCAAATTACAAAGAAAATTATCAAGAATATTATTCCTATAAAGAAATAAATACTTCCTACAACCAGTAAATACTTAAAAGGTGCAGGCTTTTCTAATCTTTTCTTTTTATATTCATAAAAGTTCTCCATTCTAGGATCTTTTTTAAATACTAAAAATATTCTTTTCACACCATAAGACAGCATAGAAAATCCACCATCATTGCTGATAAAAACAAGGATTCCAAAGCTTAATAGAAGAAAACCTGGAATACAGAAAGCATCACACAAATCCTTAATTGTTTCTTTTGGATTTTCATACTGAAACCCACCACAGCAGGCAAAAACTCCTATGACCATTAAAAGTCCAACAAATAGAGTTATCCATGTACGACTATGTTTTAAGAAAAATTCTTTCATTGTAATTCTTTCTTATATTCTTCAAACTCAGCATCATTACAATAAATGAAATGTCCAGGCTTAATTTCTTTTAAGGATGGTAAATCTACTGTATAATTATGTGCAACTACTGGATCGTATACAATTCTCTTCCTGTTCTTTTCATAATCAGGATCTGGAAGTGGAATTGCAGATAATAAAGATTTAGTATAAGGATGCAACGGATGCTCAAACAATTCCTTAGAGGTTGTCAGCTCAACAATTTTACCAAAATACATAACTGCAATACGATCTGAAAAATATTTGACAACTGATAAATTATGCGCAATAAACACTACTGTCAAATTCATCTTTTCTCTCAATTCGTTCAAAAGATTCATAACCTGTGCCTGAATAGAAACATCTAGTGCAGAAATAGGTTCATCGGCAATAATCATTTCAGGCTCCATAATAATAGCTCGTGCTATACCAATTCTTTGACGCTGTCCACCAGAGAATTCATGAGGATATCTTGAAGCATGCTCTGGCAAAAGTCCTACCATTTGTAAGACCTCATTTACCTTCTCAGAAATGAATTCCTTATCACGAATGCCTCGAATAATTAATCCTTCAGCAATAATTTCATAAACTGTCATTCTTGGATCTAAGGAAGCAATAGGATCTTGGAAAATCATTTGCATCTTTGTCATCAATCTATTTCTTTTAGCTAGTCGGACTTTTTTGGCATATTCTTTTCTAAGTGCTCTTTCCTCATCCCATTTTGCATCAACTAAATCCTTTTTACATTTCTTTAAAATTGGATTATATTTATCTAGAATTTCTTGTTTTTTGTTTGCATAATCCTCATCCTCTTTGGAAAGCTTAGATAATTCATTTGCTTTATTTTGCTTTTCCGTATTAAGATGGGAAAGTGCTAAGGATATCTTTTCATCTCTTGCCTTAGAAATGGCTTCTTTTTCCTCTGCACTTCTTTCCGTAAACTTAGCAAGTTTTGGTTCATATTCAGCTTTAACCTTATCAATTTGATCCTTAATATACTGATCCGTACCATGACGATGTTCCCATCTTGCGTCATCTAATTCCTTTGACAAATCATTTAAAATCAAACCATATTGGTCTAATATTTTCTGTTTACTTGTTGAATAGTCTGCATCCTCTTTATTCAATAAAGAAAGTTTTTCATTTCTTTCTTTTTTTACTGCAGCTATCTTCTTGCGAATATCTAAGGTTCCAGCAGAAATCACTTGTCCCTTAAAGCGAACATATCCACTTGTTGGTTCATATAATTTTATAATTGTTCTACCTGTTGTAGTTTTACCACAGCCAGATTCACCAACAATACCAAATACTTCTCCTCTATAAACATCAAAAGAGATATCATCTACAGCCTTTAAAGTGGTTTTAGGACCAATTTTAAAATATTGCTTTAAATGAGAAACCTCTAAAAGCTTTTCTCTATTTTCCATTCTTTGCAGCCTCCCTTCTTGCAGCAAGCATTCTTTCAATTCTTTCTACAACAATGCTTGGTGGTGTTACCTTAGGAGCTGATGGATGTAATAACCAAGTTGCAGCATAATGGGTATCTGTAACCTTAAACAATGGAGGTTGCTCTTCAAAATCAATCTTCATTGCATATTTATTTCTAGCAGCAAAAGCATCTCCCTTAGGAGGATAAATCATATTCGGTGGAGTTCCAGGAATTGGAGATAATTTTTCTTTAGTATCTAAATCTGGAATGGAAGATAATAAGGCCCAAGTATACGGATGCTTAGGATCATAAAATAGCTCATCCGTTGTAGCAGATTCCACAATTTTACCTGCATACATAACTGCTATACGATCAGCCATATTAGCAACAACACCTAAATCATGGGTAATAAAGATTATAGAAAGATTTCTTTCTTTCTTTAATTTATTTATCAATTCAAGGATTTGTGCTTGGATTGTAACATCTAATGCTGTAGTAGGCTCATCACAAATCAAGACATCTGGATCAGCAGAAAGAGCAATGGCGATAACGATACGCTGTCTCATACCTCCAGAGAACTGGAAAGGATATTGCTTAAATCTCTTCTTAGGATCTGGGATTCCTACCTCTTCCATCAAACGGATTGCACGTTCTTTTGCACTTCTTTTGGATACCTTTTTAACAATATTTGCAGAAAGCTCTTTTAAATAATCGATAATAGATATCGTATAAGTATTTACATTAAAATTCTCAAATTGTTTAATGTCATCTTCATAATGACAAATCAATTTTGAAATAAGATTTTGCATATTTTTCTTAGATTGTTCAGGATCCATTTTCATGACCTCTGCTATCGTATAGGAAGGCTTTTTCCCCTTTGCAATAATCCTATCAAATTTTTTCTTTTCCTTTAAATATTTTTTCTCATTTTTGGCATTAATATTGTTAGCATTGAAATAATTATGAAGCTGTGTATTCATAGACCCTTTAAAGGTAGTCGTATAAGTCTCATTACCTATTTTCAATGGATTCTCACAATTATGAATTACTGGATATAACGCTTTTATACGAAGCTTAGTTTCTTTAATATCTAAAGTTTCTGCGGCTAAAAATTTCAATTCCTCTTGCAATTTTTCTATAGCAAGCTTCTTGGCTTCTTTTTTAGCATCAAATGCATTCAAAACACCTTTTTCTAAATCCTGAATATAGGAAAGCATAAACTCATCATCTAAAATCTTATGTGTGAATTCATTTAACTCCTCCACAGGCATATCTGGTGCAGTTTCATGAGTTAATAAATAATAGCCTAGAGAAAAGAAGTTTGGCATTGTAGCTGAATGCACATTCTCTAAATGTGATTTAATAGGTAATAGCTTATTTAAAACCTCTGTACAAGAAAAATCTTCCTCTTTACATACTTCGTTGATTTCCTTTAATTGAGTAATATAAGGATCATCCTCTTTTAAGGAATACTCTCCAAAGGATTGATTAACATAATCTAATGCCCGTGCAATATTTTTAGAAACCCTAGTACGTATATCCTTTTCTAATAATACTATAGCATTTGATAACTCTTCAATAGAGAATCCTAGCTTTTCCATAGATATATTATAATGATTTTGCATTATAATATATTTTTTAACAAATTTTTTAAATGTACTTAGATTTTGTTTATTTTTTTGTTTTACAGAAGTATCTTCCTTAGCATTTAAAGCCTCATCAATATTTTTACCTAATATCTTGAAGGCACGATTAAGCTTCTTTCTATTTTCTCTAATAGAAAGACGATTTTTCAAAATCATTGCCTCTGTCAATTGCTTACCAATTTTTACTATCGGATTTAAGCTGGATAGAGGATCTTGAAACACCATAGAAATTTTATCTCCACGAAGGGCATGGAATTCCTCTTCTGTAATTTGCATCAAGTCTTTTCCATCATAAAGAATTTCGCCACTTTCAACAATCGCATTTGGTGCTAATATTCCCATTATTGCACGAGAAGTAACAGATTTTCCTGAACCAGATTCTCCTACGATAGCTAACGTTTCTCCCTCATATAAATCAAAGGAAATATCTCGAACGGCTTGAACTCTACCATTATTTGTACGGAAGGAAATTTTCAAATCATTGACTTCTAATTTTAATTTTTGATCAGACATTATTCTTCCACTCCTCTCAATGATGGATTAAATGCATCTCTTAATCCATTACCAAATAAATTAAAGCATAGCATCAATAGCGCTATAATAATAGCTGGCCATAAAATGATGTGTGGATAAGTGGAGAGATATTGCTGTCCATTAGAGAGCATTGTTCCTATTGAGGAAGCATTTGGACCATTTAAATCGATAATTCCTAAATAGGACAAAGAGGTTTCACTAAAAATTACTCCAGGTATAACTAATACAGAAGATGTAATAATTGTACCTAAGGAATTAGGGAATACATGCTTAAACATTAATCTAAAATCTCTTGCTCCCAATGTTCTAGCAGCTAGCACATATTCTTGATGCTTAAATCTATAGAATTGTGTACGTACACCACCTGCAGTTCCTATCCAACCTGTAGCTATAAAGGCAATAATAAAGGATACTGCTGGGGAAACTTTATTAGTTTCAACTAGAAAAATATTAAAGAGTGTTATAACAACCATGGTAGGCATACCACCTAAAACATCCGTGATTCTTTCCATAATCATATCTACAGCGCCACCATAATATCCAGCAATGGCTCCATAAATTGATCCGATAATAAAGTTAATAACTGCTACACAAACTGCTAAAATTAAGGATAATCTAATACCATATGCCAAGCGAACTGCGATATCATACCCTATACCATCAGAACCAAGCAAAAAGGATGGTTCTTCTCCAAAATCGTAAATATAACGAACATATCTACTAACACGTATATAGTAACTATCTGTACCAGCATCCTGTGTATATAGAACATTCCCATCAGAATCTGTCAAAAAATTAGGTACCAAATATTCAAATTTTTCAATATCCTTGACAGCCTTACCATTTTTATCTAATGGGTATCCCTTATTATCCACCATATACCATAAATCATCATTAGTTTTATGCATTGGATTGGTATAATTGCTTGTATCTACAAGAGGGAAAACAAGTTGATATCCCGTTTCCTCTTGCCATTTTAACATTTCTGCATATTCTTGACGAGTAACTTGAACTCGCTCATAGCCTTTTTCTAAATACTGATCGATTCTATATTCGATGTATTTCAAACCTTCGGTTTCATAAGTTTTATTTATCTTTTTTATAGGATTAAATTTTAAATCCTCTAATTCAGAAATATTGAAAATTGTTGTTACATTATCAGGTGTGTATAAATACATAACAGCTTTTCCATAATCCTGTGCATAAGAACTCAGTGTACCTTTTTTCGTATACTGACCATTACAAAACCCAAAATTTGATAAAAAGTCATTTTTAGGTCTCATTAAGCTAAACTCTACATGATTCTCAGATAATTTTCGATCTGTACAAAAAGGATAAATAATTCCATACAAAACAATTAAAACGATGATAATAGCAGCCACTACAGATGCCTTATTTTTCTTAAAACGATTCCAAGCATCCTTTAGGTATCCAACTGGTTTCGTTTCAAATTTTGTATCATGAATATGATCATCTAACTGAACAAATTCAAAACTTTTTGCTGGTAAATCTTTCATATTCTGCATTATTTTGACGCCCCCATTCTTATTCTAGGGTCGATGAAGCCATAGCTTAAATCAACAACTATTCCTGCCGCAAGACCGATAAACACATAGAAAACATTACATCCCATAAATACATCATAATCTAATTCACTAACTGCTTTGATATATAGGCTTCCTATTCCAGGTACTGCAAAAATTCCCTCTATAATTAAAGATCCTGACATAATAGAAATAAAGGATGCAATAATAGAAGGTAGAATAGGAACCATAGCATTTTTAAGTGCATGATGAACAACAGCTTGACTCTTCGTAAGCCCCTTAGTTCTAGCAAGTAGCATATAGTCACTAGTTAACGTTTCCGTCAACTCAGCACGCGTAAATCTTGTCAATCCAGCAATTGTTCCAAATGCTAACGCTAAAATTGGCAGCATCATAGAGTTAAACATTTTCCAAGTAAACCAGCCACCTGCATCGTTTAATGAATCTACCATCAATGGAAAAAGCTTCCACTTATGTCCTAAAAAATATTGAAGTAAAAAAGCATATACAAAGGATGGAACAGAAACAAATAAGATAACTATTGTAGAAATCATATGATCCTGCCATTTATTCTTTTTCAATGCTGCAAAAATTCCTAAAGCAATTCCAATAGGAATAGATATAATTAAAGAGTATAGGTTTAATAGAATTGTTGGAGGTAATCTTCTTCCAATCATATCAGAAACATCAATCATTCTCTCCAATTTCCAAGAAACACCCAAATCCATATGGAAAAATAAATTTCTTAAATATATACCTAATTGAACAATTATTGGTTTATTATAACCCAACGCCTCTCGCTTTGCTTTTTCTAATTCATTAATAATTACATTAGTACCATCTGTAATTGGGACTAATTTAATCAAAACGAAACTTATAGAGATAATAATCATAAAAGTTAGAAGCATTAGAGCGATTCTTTTTATTATATATTTTGTCATTATAAAACCCCTTTCCTAATGCAAACAATCGGGATACTAATGAGATAGTATCCCGAGAGCTTATAATTTTAAAACCAAGAATTATTCGTAGCTTAATGTACCACCATTGGACTTAACATACTTTTCCCAAGCCTGATCAGAATAAGTATAATCTAAGAATCTTAAACCACCAAATCCATACATAACGTTATATTCGTCAGTTGGATATTTTAAACGTTTAGAATCTAAAGATACAGATGCATCACAGTATAATGGAATTGTATAATACATATTTAATACATTATATTCTAATGCTCCCATAATTTGATTTCTCAATTCGAAAGAAGCACTAGCAAACTCACCTTGATTAAGAGCAGTTCCCCATGCATTATAAGACATTGTTTTTTCTTCTTCTACACCATCACCATCAAAATCAAGCTTTAAAGTTAATTGAGTGGTAACTGGATTCCAACAAGCACCCTCATGTACTTTTGTAGATTGGTTAGCATCATTAACATAGCATTGAATTGTACTATATGGCCAGTAGATTGCACCACCCCATGCAGAGAAGATCATTTCACAAGATCCTTGTAATAGCTTATTATAATAATCAGATAATGACTTTGGAACAATTTCAATACCACCAGCTTCAAAGCCAGTTCCCTTTATAGCATCCTTTAAGAAAGCATCTAATACAGTTGCATTCTTTCTTGCTGCTTCAGAAATACTTGAACGAGAGGTAACTACTAAGTCTAAAGAAATCTTTTGACCATCTTTATATGTTCCATTAGCCTTACACTCTTCGTAAGCTTGTTGCATTAATCTTCTTGCTTCATCTAAATCATAACCAGTTATAGCCTTATATGCCTCTTCAAGTGTCTTATATTTTTCGCCTTCACCATATTTAACACCATATAAATCTGTAATAGCCTTCATCGCTGGTTCACAATTTCTATAAACAGAATTTGGATTATTCTCAACATCATACATATACAAACTATTAATTAAGTAATAAGCTGGTGTACCTGCACCTACTGCATCATTAATAAATTTTTGTCTATTAATTGATACTGAGAAAGCTTTTCTAAAGGTATCATTAGCTAAAACTTGCTTATTGTTGCCTGAGCTTCCCTCTAATGATTTTAGAGTTTCCAAATTTGTGTTGAAGGTTAAACGCCATGTATAGGTAGTGTTTACACCCTTTAACCACTCACTATTACCATATTTAGCCATATCATTTACATCAAGACCAATATCATCATATTTTCCTTGCTCAAATCCTAATAAAGCAGTTGAGTGCTGATCTACAACATCAATTACAATTCCGTCAGTCTTATATTGACCCTCATGCTTACCATCTTTATAACCATACCAATTATCATTACGAGTAAAAATCATCTGCTTACCCTTTTGATATGTATCTAGCTTATATGGTCCATAAGACATATAAGTATCTACTGAAGTACCATAATTTGTAGCATATAAGGTATCAGAAATTTTTTCCTTACCCTTTTCATAAAGTCCTTCATGTACTAACCAAGTACTACCTAAAGACATCTTAAAGTAAAATTCAGAATATGTATTTTGTAATACATACATAATAGAATATTCATCTACCTTATATAAACCTACAGTATCATCATAATTTAATTCAGGATTAGTTTTTGGTACAGTTAAAATATATAAGCCATCTCCCAAACTCTTTATGTCATCTTCTGTTAAAGTTGTAGTTTTAGTTGCTACCTTCATAAGATCACTAGCAGAAGGAATGTTAAGCTGTAAAACTGAATAGAACTCAGTTTTAGCAAAATCATTTAAAAATTTAGTCAAAGTATCTAAAGTTAATTCCATTCTACAATCATTTGAGAATAAATCTGGATATAAATCATATAAATATTTATCACCAACTGCTAAATAGCTATCATAACCAGAACCTTTTACATCTGCTGGATTTAATTCAAAGCCCTCTAGCATGATAGGTGTAACATCTAACCATACCTTCTTACCACTTACCGTAGGGAAGTCAAGATATTCATCCAATGTAACATACATATCTCTAGTACTCCAAAAGTAATCCAAAGCACCTACAATTGAGCTACTTCCAGAAACAAAGTTATTTGCACGATAGTTTATTAATTTTGGATTTAATAACTCCTTCATAGAATAAACATATGTATCCGCATTAATAGGAGTTCCATCAGCCCATTTTGCATCTGGATTAAGAGAAATCTTATACATACGTTCCTTTTCGCCATCTTTGATTCCCCATTTTTCTCTTTCAGCTGAAGAAACCTTTTGCGTATAGTCCTCAACTGCAGTAGCCATTTCATATGCCCATGTATAGGAACCATCATTTTTATCCATATCATAAATTGGCTCTAAAAAACCAATTTCAGCATAAGTACCCACCATACTATCATCGTTCGTTTCCCAAGTATGAGGATTAAACGTTTTAGGCTCAACTGCCATAGTAGTGTGATACGTATAAGTATCTTTTGCCGAATCAGTGTCTTCTTTACAGCTTACTAATGTTACTACACCTAGTGTAACAAGACCTAAGCCCATTATTTTTTTAAATAATTTCATTTTATATCTCTCCTTTTCATGAAATTTATTGCTATTATAATCTATATTTATTACGAATTCAATGTTTATAACTCATTTTATTTTATTGTAAACGTTTTCCGACTAAAAAAATTTGATTTTATGCGTAAAAATTATATATTTTCTTCATTTTGTGAAATGTTTGCTTTACATTTGGCACTTTTTTGAAATATTATTCTAATTTCTTAAGAAAACAATTATTTTAAAATTGCAATAAATAAAAAGACAAACCCTATTTTTCGGCTTGTCATTTTAATTTTTCATTAATTTTATCTTCAATTTGCATGGTTATATTCTTTAAAATTTCATTTGTAGAGTCAAGCAAATCAAGATATTCTTCTACAAAAGGAAAATCTAAAATATCTTCATATATGATATCATAAGCTTTTTTATATTCTAAATATTGCTTGGGCTGATTGTATTCCTTTGCATTTACCATTTTCTTTTGTAGATCCTTGAGTTCGTTTATTTTTTGATTCAATTCTAAATTTGTATCAATAAATCCTTCTAACTCCTTTAACCTTTTTACCTCTGGTAAGGAAAGAAAGCCTTGCTTCAAATCATTCACAAAGATCACCTATCATAAACCACGTTTTAGCTTCCGTTATTTTAACTTTTACTATTTGACCAATTAATGATAAATCCTCACATTTGAAATGTGTTAGCTTTAAGTGTGGGGTATATCCACACATCATTCCCTCTCCATTTTTAGAAGGTCCATCTACTAAAACCTCAACCACCCGATTTAAAAATCTTTTATGTCCTTCTAAATAGCCTTGGTTAACATAAATGTTGAGTTCTTCTAATCTCTTATGCTTTTCTTCTTCTGTAATATCATCTGGCATGCTTGCAGCTGGAGTCCCTTCTCTTTTTGAATAAATAAATGTATAGGCTCCTTCAAATTTAGCATTTTGGACCAATTTTAAAGTGTTTGCAAATTGCTCCTTAGTCTCATTAGGAAATCCTACAATTATATCTGTAGTTAAAGCAAGATCTGGAACTAATTTTCTTAATTGATTGATCTTTTCCATATAGACTTCATAGGTGTATTTTCTATTCATTCTTCTTAATATTTCATTATCACCAGATTGCACTGGTAAATGAAGATGTGGCATTACACTTTTACAATCATGCATAGCTTGCATTGTCAGTTCATCTAAATCTCTAGGATGAGAGGTAGTATAACGAATTCTTTGAATTCCTGTTTTATCTAAATCATATAATAAATCGCCAAAGGTATACTTTCCTTCTAAATCCTTACCATAGGCATTTACATTTTGACCAAGCAAAGTGATTTCTTTATATCCTAAAGAAACAAGCTCCTCAACCTCCTTTAGGATATCTTCTTTAGCTCTACTTCTTTCCTTACCTCTAGTATAAGGAACAATGCAATAGGTACAAAATTCATCACAGCCATACATAATATTTACCCAAGCCTTATGATGAGATTCTCTAACCTTAGGAGCATCCTCTAATATCTCTCCTTCACTAGAAATAACCTCAACCACCTTTGCCTTTGTCATGTATGCCTCAAATAATAATTTTGGCAAGTGATTTTTATTATGAGTTCCAATCACTAAATCTATGAAGCCATAAGATTCCAATATTTTATTTGTCGTATTTTCCTCTTGCGGCATACATCCTGCTATTCCAATCAGCATATCGGGATTTTCACGTTTTTTTCCTTTTAATTGACCAAGAACTCCCCAAATTCTTTGTTCTGCATTTTCACGAATTGCACAAGTATTCAAAATAACTAAATCTGCATTCATAGGATCTGAGGATTTTTCATATCCAATTTCCTCCAAAATTCCTGCCATAACTTCACTATCTGCCTCATTGCCTTGACAACCATAAGTGAAGATAGCATAGGATTTATTTAAACCAAGCGTTTTATATTTTTCCTCTACAGTATACCGTATTGTAGGAACTATTTTACTTTTTCTCATCCTTGCATCCTTTAAGGATGGCATTGCAAATTTTATATTTTTCATTACTATCACCTAACCATGCTAGTATTATATACCAAATAACAATTTATTTCAAATAAAGAATACTATTCTTAATCTCAAGTCTTAATAATGGTTCAGAATATAAGAAATATTGCTTTTATAAAATAAATACTTAAATTTGAATTTAATGTTTTTAGCAAATTAAAGTTGCAAATTAGAGGATTAGGGTATATAATTTAAGCAGTACTTTATAAAGTCACTCTGTAGCGAATGATGGATGGTGAAAGCATCATGAAACTTTTTAAAAGGAATTGGTTTTTAAATTTTAATCAAAAGAGTTAATGACTATCATTAAAATTAAGGTGGCACCGCGCATAATCACTTGCGTCCTTATGAGAAATCATAAAGGACGTTTTTTTTATTAGAAAGGATGATTTATATGAAAAGAATGCTAAGTGGAATCAAACCTACAGGACAATTAACCTTAGGAAATTATATAGGAGCGATTAAGCAATTTATTTCTTATCAAGAGGAATATGAAATGTTTATATTTATTGCTGATTTACACGCTTTGACATTACCCATTGATGCTAAGGAATTAAGAAAAAATACACGTGATTTAATTTCAGTCTATCTCGCATGTGGATTAGATCCAGATAAGGTTGTTTTATTTAAACAAAGTGATGTCCACGAGCATGCAGAGCTAGGATATATTATGGCATGCAATTCTTATATGGGAGAATTATCAAGAATGACACAATATAAGGATAAAACATCTAAAATATCTGACCATGGCTCCATTCCTACAGGAATCTTTATATATCCTGCACTTATGGCAGCAGATATTCTTTTATATGATGCGAACTATATCCCTGTAGGCATAGATCAAAAACAACATGTAGAATTGACAAGAGATTTAGCAATACGCTTCAATAATCACTATTCTGAAACCTTTATTGTTCCTGAGCCAATTACGCCAAAAACAGGAGCGAAAGTTGCTTCCCTTTCTAATCCTGAAAAGAAAATGAGCAAATCAGAATCTGAAAAAGGAACCATTTATCTTTTAGAGGATTTAAATATAACTCGGAAAAAAATAATGTCTTCTGTAACGGATTGTGATAATGAAATAAAATACGATACGGAGCATAAGCCTGGGATTTCTAATCTATTGACAATCCTTTCTAGCTTGACAGGAAAAAGTATAGAAAGTCTAGTTGAAAACTATCAAAATGTAGGATATGGGACCTTTAAGAAGGATGTTGCAGATGCAGTCTGTAAGGAATTGGGAGAGCTTCAGGCTAAGGTTTTAGAAATTCAATCTAGTAATAAAATTGAAGAAATATTAGAAGAGGGTGCTAAAAAGGCTTCCTATTATGCAAGAAAAAAGCTCTCTAAGGTATACAGAAAAGTAGGTCTAAACTAGACCTACCTTTTTTACTAAAAGTTATACTACTTTTTGTACATCCTAATTAAATTCTTTAGCAATTCTGCTGACTAAGCCCATATCACATTTACCTGTAAAATTGTTCTTAAAATGCTTCATTATACAAGGAATTTTTTTATCCTCAAGCTTTATGATCTCAGCTCTTATTTCTTCTTCCGTTAGCTGTTTAGGTAAAAAACGATCTAAAATACTCTTTTGGGCAAGAATTTCTTCTACCTTTTCTGGACGCTTTGCTTTTTCATACCCACTTTTTTCTTCTTCTAGCTCCTTTATAGTTTTTAATATAATTCTTAAGCAATCCTCATCTGAAAGCTCCTTAGCACCAAGTCCCTTTTCAATACTTTCAAGCTTAAATTTACCATACAAAACAGATAGTATACTTCTTGCCTGCTTATCATGATCCTTTAATGCCTGCATATTTGCTTTTGCAATCTCTTCAAACAACATAAATAGCTCTCCTTTTTCTATTAAAATATTATTCAACTTCTATCATCTAAAAAAATAAACTCTTATTAATAAATTTTATCACAAATTAAAAATAAAGTAAATTAAAAAGACTACTTTCAAAGGCGGGGGCCAAAAGTAGTCCTTTTGTTTGTGGTATATTGTATAAGTTTAAATCTCATACAATATATATAACAAACAATGGGTTAATTTTATTGGTAAAAAATTAATTTTTTTTATTTTTAAGGTAAAATATATCTTTCTGCAGAGGATTTTTCCTCATCTACATTAAAATTATACTTATCATTTTCAATTTCAACCATTAAAGACCCACTAGAGGTTCCTGTATGATACTTACCAGAATATTGATTATTATCTCCTTGAATTTGAAACTTAAAATATGCATTTTGAAAATTGACATTCATATAAATCTGATTATCTTTAAATTCTAGACTAACCTTTTTGCAAACCGCATCCTTATTATAAACTCGATATTCATAGGAGTTCGTTTGTACTTCATTGCTAGAAATACAAACCTTAGATTCTTGATAACCAAGCATTAAATCCATTACATATTTCCCATTTTTATCAAATACTACTTCTCCAAAAACATCAAATTTAGCCTTACCAATCTCTATAAAGCCTTGAAGTACTGTACTTTTACAATTTTCTACTTGATAAATTGTATGCTCATTATAATAAAATTTACATAATTCCTTATTCCCAAGCTTAGTGCTTAAATAATAATCATAATTTTGATTAGAGCATTGGTATAAGGTAGAGGTAGTTTTATCCTTATTCAAAATAAAATCAACAAATCCAATAGAATTAGATAGAGCATCATTTACCTCTATGTTATTTAAATCTACGGAATCTGGATTATTAACTAAGGTGGTTAATAGTGCTGCTTGATAAGCATAGACAGATTGAAGCTCATCTATAGTCTTAATTTCCTTATATTCCGCATGGTTTGATTTGAGTCCCAATGATAAAGCCACACTAAATAAAATAATAGAGACTAATACACAAGAAGCAAAGGACAACTTTAAAAATCTTGGAAAATTTTTACTAGGGGATACAGAATTATTTTGGGTATTTGTTCTATCCAAATGACCTAAAATATCATTTCGAATATCTGGTATATTCACTTGTTTAGAGGCATCAATAAGTATTTTTTTTATGCTTTTCTGTCCCATAAAATTCATCCTTCCTTTCTTGTAATTTTTTTATAGCCTTATTATACATCCAAAGCACAGTTCCTAAGGATTTATTAACAATCACTGCAATATCCTTAAATTTAAGATTTTCAACGATATGGTATAAAACGATTTCTCTTTCTTCTTCTGTCAAATAATCCAAAATTCGAAACAGAGGGGATAGAGATGCTTGATGACTAGGCACTTGTTCTAAATATTCAGAATCTAAAATTTCTTTTTTTCTACGATTGTATTCATTTATAGCGATATTTCTTGCCATAAGAGAAAGATATGCATTTAAATTAGCATTTTGATATTTATCTAAATTATTTAAAAATTTTAGATAAGTATCCTGCATTAGATCTTTCACAATTTCTTCATCCTTAATTACATTTTTTATTGTAAAATATATAATTTTTTTTGTTTGTTCATAGAAAAGGTCGAAGTCTGAATAATCTTTTATTCGAAACTTTTCAATTATTCGATTCGAGTTTTTCATTATTACTCCCTATTAAATAAAACAAAATGATAGACATATTTATTGGTAAAATATGAATTTGCTTTAAATTTTTATATATTTTAAGTATATATGTTACAATTATAGCATTTTTTTCTACTTTTTTATAGGGTTAATAACAAAAAAGGAAATCTTTCGATTTCCCTCAGATTGTTGACAAAGGCACTATTTTATCTAAAAGAGAATAAGGTAGTGCTTTTATTATGCTTCAATATAATAAAAAATGATTTGAAAAATAATCAAATCAAGGACTGTATTGGTAAATTTAATTG
>Ga0209694_1000138_pt1 | contig 138949 bp, 115 predicted proteins | sample GluameincwithD2O_FD_187499 | JGI IMG/M metagenome (GOLD analysis project Ga0209694, IMG submission 187499) | Mouse cecum microbial communities from Vienna, Austria - Glucosamine amended microcosms incubated with D2O (SPAdes) (version 2) | ecosystem: Host-associated > Mammals > Digestive system... | reverse complement strand
TCGTACTCTCACTTAAGCTCTCACTTGTACTTTCGCTTAAGCTTTCACTTAAGCTCTCGCTCGTACTTTCACTTAAACTCTCACTTGTACTTTCACTTAAACTCTCACTCTTACTCTCACTCTCACTTAAGCTCTCACTTGTACTCTCACTTAAACTCTCGCTCGTACTTTCGCTTAAGCTCTCACTCGTACTTTCGCTTAAGCTCTCACTTGTACTTTCACTTAAGCTCTCACTCGTACTTTCGCTTAAGCTCTCGCTCGTACTTTCACTTAAGCTCTCACTCGTACTTTCACTTAAGCTCTCACTTGTACTTTCACTTAAGCTCTCACTCGTACTCTCACTTAAGCTCTCGCTCGTACTCTCACTTAAACTCTCACTTGTACTTTCACTTAAGCTCTCACTTGTACTTTCACTTATACTCTCACTCGTACTCTCACTTAAACTCTCGCTCGTACTCTCACTTAAGCTCTCACTCGTACTTTCACTTAAGCTCTCACTCGTACTTTCGCTTAAGCTCTCACTCGTACTCTCACTTAAACTCTCACTTGTACTTTCACTTATACTCTCACTCGTACTCTCACTTAAGCTCTCACTCAAACTTTCACTTAGGCTTTCGCTCAGGCTTGCACTTATACTCTCACTCGTACTTGCCTTTATCGAATCACTTGCACTTGCATAAGAATCTGACTGAGAAGCCAAGTCTGATGTATAATCCGAACCAAAACTATTGGATTCACTTGCCGCAGTCTCTTTTGTACTTTCACTATTCGATACCGCATCTGCTGCACTTTCACTGGCAACTGTTGAAATAGATTCGCTTGCCTCGCTCGCATTTTCTAATTCTTCTGCTGCTTCACTATTCGCAATACTAATTGCCTCTGATCTACTATCTATCTCGCTATAGTACTCACTCAAGACTTCGCTATGACCCTCTACCAGACCATCTTTCTTTATCTCCCTATCATATGTATAAGTCGTCGTCGTTGTCTTCGGTGTGTAATCCACAGTAGTATTAATTTCCAATTCATATATCAGATTACCATGCTTATCATATAAACCGAAATTACCATTCGCATCTGTCTTTAATGTATAGTCAGAACCAATCTTATTATATCCGCCTTTCCCATCCGCTTGCCAATAAAACGCATTACTGAGTAGGGTATTACGTATTACAATCTGTCTGTTCGTCCCCTTTATAATTAATTTATGCCATCCTCCGTTTTCATCTTGAACAACGGCATATTTACCATTTGTACTATTTCCTCCTGCCACATCATAAGACATACCATTAACCTTGTATCGATCTATTGTCGCAGAATTTTTATCTGCGTTGTTCTCATTATTAAATACAGAATTGGTCTTTCTATATGTCTTATAATATCCTCCAGTGCCATCTGCATTTATAACGAACAACTTTCTCTCCGTAGGAGTGTCTTCCAGAATGTAAGAAATCGTCCCATCAGGGTTAATCTGCCGATCTGGATCCACATATTCCCTGCCATTTATTGTAATAACTACCTTTGTTTTACCGTTACCTAACGTTTCCACTTCATATTTAATTGTCGGTGCTTGACCCGCTTCAACCGATGTTTCAGTTCCCTTTCCACCGCTCTGTATGAACTCTGATCCAGATATGTCAGTATTTACCTGCGTCCCCCCTGTTGCACCATAACTTATATTTACCACATTTACACTTACATTCCCCTGCTCATCTACAGTGTATTGATAGGTCTGTGTAAGTTCTCTTCCCTTACCATCTTTATAATGAACGGTATAATATTTACCAGATTCATTCCATACAATCCCGCCTTTATCTGTATTCAGGGTCAGACCTTGGCTGGCAATATTATACATAATGATGCTTTCTGCCGTAGCTTTCTGCAGCCGGTCTAAATCAGCAGTTCCTCCCTCAGAAGTTGAATGCAAAGTCGAAAGCGCCGAATCATATGTAGAGAGCGCCGATGCCATCTCACTGGTCAAGCTGCCGATACTATGATTTTCTGACACACTATTAAATTCACTTAACGACTCACTGATCGCCAGGCTGCTCGACGTACTTTCACTCAGCACAGTCGAGTGGCTTACCGACGTACTTTGCAAATGAGATTCCGACGCGCTGTGTGCAAGACTGTCACTGTTGGAAGCAGATAACGATGCAGATTCACTTACACTATTAAAGCTATTGGAATCAGACACTGCACTGTCGCTATTCACTACGGACGTTGATTCCACATCACTCCAAGTCTGCTGCGAAACCGATTCAGAACCACTGTCCGAACCCGCATCCGAATCGCTCTCTGATCCCAGGCTGCCGCTGCCATCCGCTTCGTTTTCATCCTCTGCATCCTTAATGTCCTGATTCTGCACTTCAGACTGCAGATCAGATGTACTTTCAACCGACTCAGCCGTACTCTGGCTTTCCGTATTTTCAACTGCTTCAACCTGGCTGGATGCGCTTTCCACAACTTCTGCCGGCGCCTGACTCTCTGCCGGCGCCTGCTCTACTACCGGCGCCTGACTCTCTGCCGGTGCCTGCTCTACTACCGGAGCCTGGCTCTCTGCCGGCGCCTGCTCTACTACCGGAGCCTGGCTTTCCACCGGAGCCTGATATACTGCCTGAGAAGCTGCCGTATCCTGCAATTCTGCCTGCGCAACAGCGGCGGCTTCTGTCTGCTGTGTTTCCATGCCTTCTTCTAATTCAGCCGCAAATACTACATTTGCGTCGATCGAAGCCGCGCCGAACACAACGCCGGCTGTACCGGCTGCCTTCAAGACTTTGTTTACTTTACTTTTCCTACGGTTTTCTTTACTCATATTCCCTCCTGCACTGCTCTTTTTTATTCTTTTCATATCTATTTTCTTTTTCAAACTGTACCGATCATTTCCTCACTGTCTGCCTGTTATGTCTCTGCCCCTCTTGATCTACCTTCCTCTACCCTTGACCTGTCACATTTTCTCCCCCTTATTCTGCCAGAATCTCATCCAGCAGTTGAATCAATTCGATCCCGCTGTGAAATACTACTTCCAGGTTTTCATCTTGCCACACCAGTTTCCCCTGCCACGTATGATGCTCCTGGAATAGAATCTGTATCCGAAAGACAGCTATGTTATCTTCACCGCCAGGCGGATGAGGAACCAAGGGCAACGGGTCGTTCGGACAATCCTCCAGATCCAGCAGGCTTTTCAGAAGCAAGATCAACTGTGCCAGACTGCAGATGCTTTCTCTCTTGCCTAACCGCGGATGCTGCAGATATCCATCCATGACGCCGTTGTGATAAGATTGTACGGTGACAACTGCTTCACGGCTTTGACAGGGAATCATCTTCCCTCGGAGCATGATGTTAACACCACCTTTTCTCTCAATTTCTAGCACTACTATAGCAACCTGTTATTAGCTGTCTGTTATTTTTCGTATATTTTCGATCACCAATATGCAATGAACGGAAGCGCCTTACGTCCCTTCCTCCGGGCACAGCGACGAGATCCGGAATGAAAGCCGCGCATTCGAGTGGCGGTAAGTCTTATGGAAAGAACAATCCAGCCTGCTTATCACAATCTGCGCACTCTCCGCATCTGCACCCGTCAGCATCAATATGTACGCCCCCGCTTCCAGCCTCGCAACCGGATCTCCTGTCCGCAGCCCGTCCATCAAGACTCTCTCCAGCCTCCTTGCATCCGTCGTGGGCGCCGTCTCTTTCCCAAGACTGACTATGACCAGAGTCGATTTCTGTCCGGACCGCGCCAGATGCCGCCTCTCAAGAGCCACTATGCTCCGGAACATCCCGAAGCTGCAGAAGAAAGCTCGTTTCCCGGAATTTCCTTCACAGACCAGCTTAAATATCTCCCCATCATCTCTTCTCTCTTCTTTGCGCAGACCAAGCGCCAGTGTATAGATCTGTTCTATTCGTTCCGTCGGCGGCATCTCAAACTCTTTCAACATTCGTTTGCGGAAAACCTCGTATCTCTCCACTGCCTGCTCCGGCTGTCCCATCGCTATAAATGCCTGCATCTGATACACTGTGAATTCCTCCACACAGAAATCAATCTGGTATGCCTGGCTGCATACGCTGACGATCTCCATCCATTCTTCATCCTTTTCCAACATCGGAAGAAGCGCTTTACAGGCGTCCAGATATAACGTCCTGTAATATTGTCTCGCCGCCCCTGCCCATTCGCTGTCATTGCCGGAAAGGAAATCTCCGTGATAGATCGCGATTGCCCGGCGGAACAACTCCATACTTTTCTTTCCGGATTCCTGTCTCGCCTCCAGACATATCTTCTCAAACTGCTCCGTATCCAGCTCGATCTGAATCTCCGGATTCCATGCATAACAACCTTGCAGCGTCTGCAGCAGTTCCTCCTCTCCGGGAAACATATCCTTTAGCAGGCTCCGTATCTTAAAGATCATGTTTCGAAGCGCATTTGCCGGGTCACTGCTGTGCTTCTCCGTCCAGAACGTATCGATCAGCTCTTCTGCCGTTATGTTCCGCGTATGATTGATGACCAGGTATTGAAGGAATGACAACGCCTTTTTCCCGATCTTCCCGGATATCATACAATATTCTTTTCTCTCCTGTCCTGCGGGATCTTTCCCGAAAGGCGGCTCCTCACTCTCATCCGGCATAGTATAACAAAACGACCCGAGCAGTTTAACACAGATGACCTTCCTTTTTTTCATTTCTAATCACCCCCGAAATATCACTGTTTCCGGCGGTCCCCCTCTGACTTCATAGCGTCCCCGGTAAATCTAAAACGCTATCTTTATCCCGACTGTCGGCAAACGACTTCCAAGTACTTGACTGTATACACATTTACGTAGAGTATTCCACTCTACGTAAAAATACTGGAAACTTCTGGCATAACGGATTTTGCAGAGGTATCTGACCAGAAATTTGACGGCGCAAATGTGCCTGATCGAAACATTCTATTTCACATAGATCATTTGTGACAGTTTCTGCATATTCGATTGTTTTAATTGCATCGAAGGATGGACATAACGGTTCAGCGTGATATTTACATTGGCATGTCCCAGAATCTCGCTCAGGCTTTTGACATCGAATCCAAGTTCAACGCACCTTGTTGCAAATGTATGCCGAAGCGCATGATAATTGGCGTCTTCAATGTTACAGCTTTTCAATAGACGTTTGAAGTGGTTCTGCATAGTGCGGGGTTCGACCCATTTCTCTTCGCTTCCGGTAAGAAAATAGCCGCATGCGGAGCCTTTAACGGTTTCAAGGATCCGGACTAGTTCTTCCGGGATCGGAATGGTTCGGATCGAGCACCGGCTTTTGGGAGTCGTCACGATTACTTTCGTACGGGCGCCTTCCTCCTGCATCGTAGTACCGTCTGTTTGAAGCCGCTGCATCGTCTGGTGGATATGCAAAGTCCTCTCCGTAAGAGAGATATCATCCCATCTCAAGGCACATACTTCACCTATGCGGATCCCTGTAAACAGGCACACCAGTATCCCTACATTCCGGATGCACAGATCAGACGCGATGTGCCCGCAAAGTATTTTTTGCTCATTCATACTGAATACCCGCATCTCTTTCGCGCATTGCCTTACGGTTATCGTTCGGGTATCACAGGGCAGCGGGTATTTTCTGCCTGCATAATATCGGAAGATACTGTGGATCAGGGATAATGTGTCTGAGACCGTTTTCGCAGACAAGCCTTTGCCTTTCCTTCCTCCGGAAGTCAGAAGCGTCCCGCAGTAAGCCTGCAATACTTCTTGCGTAAGTTCTGGGAAATACATTTCTCCAAGTTCCGGACAGATATAAGAATTCCAGAGATTCCGGTATTTCTGATAAGTAGATTCCTTGATCCGGGGTTTGATATAGCAAAACCATTCCTCCGTAAGCGTACAGAAATGTATCTGTTGCGCTGTTTTCAGCCGTACGGCGGTCAGGGTATGCGCCGTCCGGGCTGCATTTTGTAGTTTCGCCCGGGTCTCTTTGTAAGAGGGGGCGTATACATACCCATATATTGCCTTTCCTGCTGCTGTGCGAGCCTTAATGTACCGCCCTTCCCATCTGCCGTCTTTTCTCTTGTAAATATTTTCTCCTCTTTTGGACATATTGAAAATCCTCCTTTCCTGTGACTATTATTTTGACGGCTAATGAAGAAAAGCGATAGTAAGAATTTGTGTGATAACGTTTATCAGATGAGGATACATAGACGGAAAACACCAAGAAGGCTTGCTTTTGATATAATATTTGTTAATTTTTTGATTGTTGACAAATACATACGTATTTTGTAGAATGAGTATTGTATATTATAATGTGATTCGTAGAGTGGAATACTCTATGAATCACATTCACTCCTTAGATACTTTTCTATCGCTCACTGCAGCAAGCGCCGTCCCCCTTCAATTTCGTCTATTCACTATATTCAACACACATTATTAAGGAAATAATACAGTATGCAGTCAGATTTACTGTTTTCCGCAACTTGATATTGACGAGTCTGGGGGCATATGGTATTATAACGAAGATTTTCTGACTGTTACAGCAAAGCTGTGGAGATAAAGCGGAGGACAGGCGTATGGATCATTTAAAAAAAGGGACTTCGGTCAGAGGAGTTCGCAAACAGCATACTGGCATACGGAGCGTTCAGAATCTGGAAGCCGTTATCAACGAAGGGCTTCGTGTCGCTCTCTTGGAAGAAACTCCGGATCAGTCGCTGGAGGTGCTGCTGAAACACCTGGGAAGCGCACTGAGCGGAGAACGGACCTACATATTCGAGCAGAACGAGTCCGGCGGCGACGATAACACTTATGAGTGGACAGCCAAGGGAATAGAACCGGAAAAGGAGAATCTTCAGAACGTCCCTCCGGAAGTTTGCGCCAGCTGGTATCAGAATTTCAGCACCGGCAGGCATATCGTCATTGAAAACCTCGAAGAAATCCGCGAGACGGAACCGCTTCAGTATGAGAAACTGAAGCGGCAGGGCATTCACTCTCTTGTGGTAGTCCCTCTATACGACGGCAAAAAGATCATCGGCTTTTACGGTGTGGACAATCCCCCTGCAAGATTACTGGAATACGCGTCGAATATGCTTCAGACAGCGGCATATTTTATCGTATCATCCATCAAACGGCGCGACCTGTTCCGCCAACTTCAAAAGCGGAGTTATAATGTCCTCCATGCCCTCAGCGTGGATTACCTGGGAATCTGCCAGGTAAACTTTGACACAGACGAATGCGAGATATACCGGAACAGTGAACAGATGGGGATCGATTGGTCCGTTCATTTCAAAGACGGCTATCAGGCGGCTATGGAGCGGTATATCTCCGAATATGTAATTCCGCGGGATCAGACGCGGCTGCGCACCGTTACGCAAAAAGATTATGTCCTCGCCCAACTCAGGACCCGGAAAAAGTTCTCCGTACGGTATCAGGTGAAAGACAGTAACTTTGGACTGAAACATCTGGAGATGCATTTCTCCGCCACGGAGGATACGAAGACAGGGAACTGCGCGATCTTTGCACAGCGGGATATCAACGCCGTTGTGGAACAAGAAGAAAAGTACAAGCTGGAAGCAAGGCAGAGCCTGGAGAATATTCTGGAAGGAGCGAGGACCGGGATCTGGACGATCGAACTGGAAGACGGCTGTCAGCCAAGACTGTACGCAGACCGGACCATGCGGATCCTCCTAGGGGTATCAGACGAGATCGAACCGGAAGCGTGCTACCGGCACTGGTTCCGACATATCGACCCGGACTATGTGGAGATGGTCCAGGAAGCGGTAAAAGAGATACTGGAAACCGGGCGCAGCGAGGTGATCTACCCCTGGAACCACCCGGAACTGGGGAAGATATACGTCCGCTGCGGCGGTGTTCCGGATAAGGCCTTTAAGAAACCCGGCGTCAGCCTGAACGGATACCATCAGGACATCACGGAAACCATGGTGACAAGAAAGAAACAGGAACAGTCTATCATGGAACTTCTGGAGCGGGTACGGCAGGCGAATTCAGCAAAAAGCGAATTCCTCTCCCGTATGTCTCACGACCTGCGAACGCCGATCAACGGAATCATGGGGATGCTGGCGATCCTGGAAAAAAGCCGGAATGATCCAAAGCGCCAGGCAGAATGCCAGAAGAAGATCCGTGTGTCGACGGAGCATCTGCTCTCCCTGGTCAACGATGTTCTTCAGGTAAGCAAGTTGGATAAAGGAAGATTGGCGGCAGTGGAAGAGCCATTCGACCTCTATGCCACATTGGAAGACTGTATCACGATCCTGTTCCCCGAAGCTAAGAAGCGGGGAATCCGGTTGGAGCTGGATGCGTCCGGCCTGCAGCATCACCGGGTGATGGGCAGTCCGCTGCACCTCAAGCAGATCCTGACGAATGTCATCGACAACGCGCTTAAGTATAACCGCCCTCTGGGTTCCGTATTTGTCCGGGCAGACGAGATTTCCTTCCAGGAGGGAACTGCAAACTACCGCTTCGTAGTCGAAGATACCGGAATCGGCATTGGAGAGGACTTTAAAGAACATATTTTCGAACCTTTCACGCAGGAGCATCAAAGCGCCCGAACCAACTATGACGGCGTCGGGCTTGGCATGTCGATCGTAAAGAAACTGGTCGATCAGATGAACGGGACGGTCGTGGTAAACAGCCAGATCAACAAAGGAAGCGTGATTCAGATCACCCTGCCCCTGCGGGTTGATGAAGCGCAGAACGAACAGCCCGCCAAGGGAGACTGGGCTGCAGGAGACGAGATTGCCGGATTGCGCGTCCTTCTGGTGGAGGACAACGAGATCAACTGCGAGATCGTCGAGTACATCCTTGAAGAAGCCGGCGCCAAAGTTGTGACCGCCAACGACGGGAAAGCCGCCGTAGATACGTTCGCGGCATCTGAGCCTGGAACATTTGACTGTATACTCATGGACTTGATGATGCCCGTCATGAGCGGATATGAGGCGGCGCGGGTGATCCGCGGCATGGAACGGCAAGACGCGCGATCCGTACCCATCATAGCGCTTTCAGCGAACGCATTTGAAGAAGACATTGCGCTTGCAAAAGACGCGGGGATGAACGCGCATTTGGCAAAGCCGGTAGACATGCGTAAGATGTTCGGCATCATGAGCCGGTCAAAACGCTGTTAGAGGGACGAGTCAGCCCCGCCTGGCATAGATACAACGCAAATATTAATAACTGTGGAGATGAAAAAAGTATGAAAAACATGGCTTTACCGCGTTCCTTAAAAATCAGCATAACGGTAATCATTTGTTTAACTGTTTTCGTGTTTTCCTTTCTTGGTATAACCATTCACAATACGAGCGAAAACACGATTGAAGATATAGGCACAGATTATATGGACGGAATGAACGAACAGGTGTCTTTACACTTCGAAACAATCATCGAGCTTCGCCTGACCATGGCGGAATCCATAGCGAGAATTGCGGCAGGAGACGGCAGCTCCGGTTATGGCTCGAAGGATGATATCGAATACGGCGCAGCGGCAAGGCATTTTTTATGCGCCGCCCTGTATTCCTCCGATGGCAGAATGGAAATGGTCTACGGCGATCCGGTGAACCTCAACCACCCTGAGACTTTTTTAGAGAGCATGAAGAATGGTGAGCGCAGAGCCGCCTCCGCCATCGACAAAAACGGCGAAGGCGTCATCTTGTTCGGCGTTCCCTGCAAGTATCCCATGTCCGACGGAAACGACAGCCTTGCTATTGTCGTCGGGCTCTCTGCCAAATATATGAACGAGGTCCTCTTCCTTGATTCAGACAGTTCACTGATGTACTCTTTTGTGATACGAAAGGACGGCAGTTACGTCGTCGGGAACGAGGGTGATCTCCATAAGAATTATTTCGACAGGCTGAATAGTATCTTTGACGATCCGAATGAGGGCGCAAGTTCTTATATCGAACAAATAGCGGCTGCAATGGATGCAGGTAAGGATTATTCCGCTATCCTGAAAAACGGGGAATCGCGCTACCATCTGTATTGTACCGGCCTCCCCTACTGCGACTGGTATCTGATGACGGTTCTCCCTTTTGAGGGGTTGGACCACGCGATCTCAGATATGAGCGAGCATTGGCTTACCCTCGTTTACGCCGCTTCCTTTGCGGTGATCGCCATGCTCCTTTACATATTCTTTCAGTATTTAAACTTTTTCAAGTTACAAGTATCTGAACTGAAGCGTATGAATATCGAAATGGACGCAGCGCGCAAAGATGCGGAAAGAGCACGGAGAGAAGCGGAGCACGCCAATGCGGCAAAGCAGGATTTCCTCTCCAGTATGAGCCACGACATACGCACCCCTATGAACGCCATCATCGGCATGACGTCATTAGCCATAGAAAATTCACACAATCCGGAACAAGTTCAGGATTACCTGCGTAAGATCTCTCTGTCCAGTAAGCATCTGCTCAGGCTGATCAACGATGTACTGGATATATCGAAGATTGAAAGCGGCAAGATGACACTGAATATCGAACCGATGTCATTAAGAGAAGTGATGGACAACATCGTCAATATGCTGCTGCCCCATGTTAAGGAAAAACATCAGCAGTTCGACGCGGCTGCCTACGAAATCCTCTCGGAAAATGTATACTGTGACGGTGTGCGGCTGAATCAGGTGTTGATCAACCTGCTGGGGAATGCCGTCAAATTCACTCCCCAAAACGGATCGGTCCAGGTGTCTGTGTATCAGGAAGCGCTGCCGGAAGACAGTTCCTGCGTCCGCACCCATTTCCTGGTAAACGATACGGGTATCGGCATGTCAAAAGAATACCAGAAGGAGATATTCGAATCTTTCAGCCGAGAAGATGACACCCGGGTACAGAAAACCGAGGGTTCCGGACTTGGAATGGCAATTACCAAGTATATCGTAGACGCCATGGGCGGTTCCATCTCTGTCAGCAGCGAACAGGGCAAGGGCAGCGAATTCCATGTGGCGCTTGATCTTAAAAAAGCGGCGGAACAGGAGGTTGATGCGGAGCTTCCCGCCTGGAATATACTGGTCGTTGACGGCAGCGAACGGATATGTACGAGTACGGTTCATTCCTTAAATGCGATCGGTCTTCACGCCGAATGGTGTCTGAGCGCCGAGGAGGCAATGGAACGGATCGCTTCTCATAGACAACCGAATGACAGCTATCAGATGATCCTCCTGGGCTTCCATCTGCCGGGCATGAACGGGATCGAAGCCGCTAAGGCGATACGCGCAGATCATGGGGCGGACACCCCGGCTCTACTGCTATCGTCATGTGATTGGATCGGGATCGAGGCGGAAGCGAGAAAAGCAGGGATCTTGGGGTATATCCCAAGGCCCATGTTCAAGTCCTCTTTGCTTGAGGCTCTGAACACATTCACCGGCGCCGCCGTTGAGGAAGCCGCCGACGCTGAAATAGAAAGCGATCGGGCGCTTCGCGGAAAGCATATTCTATTGGCGGAGGATAATGAGCTTAACTGGGAAGTTGCAAGAGAACTCCTCTCCGTCCTTGAGTTGGAATTGGATTGGGTGGAAAACGGACAGGCTTGCGTTGAGAGATTCGAAAAATCCCCTGTCGGGTATTATGACGCGATCATCATGGATGTTCGGATGCCTATTATGGACGGCTATGAAGCAACTGCCGCCATCCGGGAACTGGAACGCGAAGACACAGGATTGCCGATCATAGCCATGACAGCCGACGCTTTCTCGGAAGATATTCAGAAATGCCTGGAATGCGGTATGAACGACCATCTGGCAAAACCCATTGACATCGAGACCGTTGCCTATAAACTAAAAAAATACTTAAAATAAAGGTACGGACAGGCAGTTGACAAGCCGGCTCCCCATGACGCAGGATATGCGCCGGGTATTCACTTGTTCAACTGCCTAAACCGTACCTTTTATAATGCGGATCCGCCATCTCCCACATGAATCCCCCATGCTTCTCCAATCGCATGAAGCAGCTGCGGGATATCTACCGGCTTCGCGACATATGCGTTCATCCCGCATTCGAAGGCTTTTCTGCGGTCTTCATCAAACGTATTCGCAGACACTGCTATGATCGGGATATTCGCAAGCTCCGGATTGCTAAGCCCTCGGATTGCCAGCGCCGCATGGTATCCGTCCATGACTGGCATCTGGATATCCATCAGGACTACTCCGTATTCTCCCGGTTTTGCATTCTTCATCATATCCACCGCGATACTGCCGTTCTCCGCCGTCTCTACTACAAATCCCTCGTCTCTTAACAACTCGACTTCCAGTTCCAGATTAAGTTCGTTATCTTCCACCAACAGAACTTTCTTCTGTCCGTATCGGCTTAACATGCTTTCTTCCCTGTCGTCCTCCTGCTCTTGTGATTCCTGGCGTATCCGAAATTCCAGGGTCACGGTAAACTTGCTTCCTCCGCCTTCCACACTGTCAACTTCTATATTGCCTCCCATCATCTCCACGATCCGTTTCGTGATCGTAAGACCAAGCCCCGTTCCCGGCACTCCGCTCATCGTCGTATTCTGCTGCCGCTCAAAAGGCTCGAACATGCGGCTCTGGAAACTCTCGCTCATTCCGATCCCATTATCCTCAACCACAAACTGGTAAGAGGCGCGGCTTTCCGCGATCTCTTCTAATTCTCTGACTGAGATCTCGATCCTTCCGCCGTCTTCCGTATACTGTATGGCGTTGCTTCCCAACCTCTCAAGGATCCGGTTCAATTTCTCAGGATCGCTGTATACGTCGCAGTGCTTCACCTCGGAGACATCCATAGAGAACTCTATGTTCTTCGCCGCCGCTCTCGGAAGGATACTCTCCCTCACACTCTTGACACTTTCAAGAAGATTGCAGGCGCCTTCTTCGAGCTCGTCCTTACTGGTATCCATCTGCGAGATCTCCAGCACATCATTGATCAGAGTCAGCAGGCGCTCGCTGGACTCCGAGATCTTGCACAGATATTTCCACAGTTTCTCTCTGTCGTCCATATACCGCTTGGCAAGATTGGTAAATCCGACGATGGCGTTCATCGGCGTACGCATATCATGCGACATATTGGCAAGGAATGCATCTTTGGCGGCATTCTCCTTCCGGGCATGTCCAAGCGCACTCTCCGCGATCCCCTTCTGCTCCATCTCGCGCATGATCTCTTCGTCTACGCTCCTGTAACCCATGATCACTTCGGATACATGTTCTTCCTCCCCTACTTTGACGAAACGCAGCTGCAGATACTCCGTTCTCCCATCCTTAACGACGCGGTAATTGACGTGGAACCGCTTTTCTTTCGCAAGCCTCTGCCGGATCGACTGTGCATTCGTTGCCGACGCCAATTGTTCCCGGTCCTCCGGATGAACCCACGTACGGATATAGTCCGTATCAAAATCCTCAAACGGATAGCGCCTGCTCTTCTTACCGTAATGATATTCTATCTTATCACGGATCCGATAAGGCTGTATCCAGTTCTCATCCAGATTTGCATAGAAAATAGATACATAATCACTGCTGAGCCCCTCGATCACGATCAGACGGCGTACCTGCTCCTGATTTGCCTCTTCTAGCTCTTTCCCGTATTCTTCAATCTGTTTCTGCAGCGTCTGTTCCTTCTGGATCCGCTCGCGGATGATCGACCGCTTCTCTTCCTCCTGCTGATACCTCTTCTCCGTAGCGTCGGCAATAAATACATAGAAGACGTCTCCGCCTGCCGTCTCACTGTGTATGAAATGCCCGTAATCCTCGACCCATCGTATCTCGCCGTTCTTTGCAATGATCCGGTACTCCACATAATCCAAGTCATAATGGCTCTCCTTGACCTGCTGCCGGATACTTGCCTCTACCCTCAGCAGATCGTCCGGATGAACGATCCCTTTAAAAGAATTCCCCGTCCATTCCCGGAATTCTTCCATCGTGCTGCAGTTAAACAAGCGGAGCATCGCCGTATTCGCATAGATAATCTCTTCTTCCCCATCGGCGCGGTACACGAAGAACCCTCCCGGCATCTCGTTCGTAATCTTGTTAAGCATCTCTTCTGCTTTCATATCCTGCGCCGCGAACAGAGGATATACTTCCCTTTGCATCCTGTTATCCTTGTTCTGATTCCCCACACCTTTTCCTCCTAAACTCACACTATACTCTCCTATATCTTTCTCAGAGATTCCTCTCTGCTTCTATATCCGATCAGATCCTTTTATCTGATAACCACCTCAAACTTCATACCGTCTCTTCCGCGGATTCCCGTACAAAGCAAATACCGTACCTGCTCTTCTAATTCTTCACACTCATAGACATTATAATAGCTTCTCCGCATATACTCAGCCAGACTCAGGAAACAAGTCCTGGCGCCCAGATAAGAGAATTTCTTCAGGATCATCTCTACCATAATATTCCCTTCCGGATCTAGCTCCGCCTGATACTCCCCAATTCCTTCGTCTGAAGACAGATACAGTCTTATCTCATCGAGGATCCCCGGCTTTGCCGCCGAGCAGAATCCATCAAAAACCTTCTTTCTTTCCATCCTTTCCCCCTAAGCTTTCTTATGTATTATCTGCTGACACATTTTAGATAATTATAACACACTTTCTTCTTTATAGAAATTATTTCTTACCGTTAATCTGCTCTAAATACCAAAAAAGGTGTCCCTGTTACAGGAACACCTTCTATCTTCTCCGCTATCTTTTATTCGCCTGGCCTTCTGCTTCTTAACTTGAAGCGGGAGATCAGTGACTTCAATAACTGCGACTGGCTGGACAGCTCTTCGCTTGCCGCCGCGCTCTGCTCTGCCGTAGCAGAATTCGTCTGTACGACGCTGGAGATCTGATCCATACCCATCGTCACCTGAGAGATTGCCTCTGCCTGGCTGACAGCCGCAGAAGAAATCTTATCCACATATGTAACCGCGCTCTTCGTGCTCTCTACCGTCTCAGAGATCGCCTCTGCGGTGCGGTCTACAATATTCGTACCATTTTCAACCGCAATGATCGTACCCTCGATAAGCGCCGTCGTATTGCTGGCTGCCTCCGCACTCTTAGATGCAAGATTACGTACTTCGTCCGCTACAACCGCAAATCCCTTTCCTGCCTCACCTGCACGCGCCGCCTCTACCGCCGCGTTCAGCGCAAGAATATTGGTCTGGAACGCAATGTCCTCGATCGTCTTGATGATCTTACCGATATCGCCGGACTTCTGGCTGATATCACCCATTGCAGAGATCATATCCTGCATCTGCTCGTTCGAAACAGAGAGCTTGCTCTGCGCTTCCATAACCTTCTCGCTTGCTTCTCTTGCATTATCAGCCGTATTGCTGACTTCTCTTGAAATATCATTGATCGTCGCCGCTAATTCCTCTACGGAGCTTGCCTGCTCGGTAGCGCCCTGTGACAACGCCTGTGCGCCGGAAGATACCTGATCTGCTCCGCTTGCCACCTGATCGGAGGCATCGTTGATCTGTCTCATCGTATCACTTAAGCTGCGGTTCATCTTACGGATAGACCGAAGCAGCGGTTCAAAGTCACCCTTGTAAATATTATCTTCTGTGAAAAGATCAAAGTTACCTGCTGACATCTGGTCAAGCAGGCGTGTAAGATCCTGGACAACATCCTCAAGCCCCTGACAGGTATCTCTTACACTGCTCACCAACGAACCGAACTCATCCAATGATTCGTACTCCAACTCCTGAGACATCTTGCCCTTCGCAAGTCCTTCCATCGCATTCTCCACCTGATGAACCGGATAAACGATGTTTCTCGTCACTCTCGCACATATGATCATCGCAAACAAGATCGCGCCTACGGTCATACACAGAAGAACGATCATGCTGATATTCGTCGACTTCACACTGTCGCTCAGCGTCTTGGCACGGATAGACGCCGAATTCTCGATCAGCACATTGATCTCACTGATCACTTCATCAAGCGCCGGACTGCACTGGGTGCGTGTCAATTCCGCGGCTCCCATCGCATCCCCCGCTTTTAATCGGGCAATAATCTCCTCTGCAACACCCATCCACTGTGTCAGAGTATTCTCTAACTTCGTCACTTCGTCTTTATCCAGAATATTCAGCTTATGTATCTCTTCCAGATTCGCCTTTATAGTCGCCTCATTTTCTTCGATCGCCTGCAGCTTAGACGCATCCGTCTGTCCGGCGATTATCATATCACGTACATCCTTCGCTGCGATAAACGTAGCGATACGGCAGCTCTTAACCGCATCATCCGCGGCAACAGCGCCTTCCATAAATTCATCCAGGTTACTGTTCGCTTTTCTCAGCTGTAAAATAGAGAAAATAGAGACGATGACCGTCAATATAAGCACAATCCCAAATGACACTAATAATTTAGTTCTGATCTTCAAATTCTTCAACTTTTTTCTCTCCTTCTGTTTCATCTAAATTCGTGGTATCCTCCGCCGGCTCGCCGCCTGCAGACTCTTCCGTCTTTTCTTCTGTCCGTGCTACATCTTCGGGCAGATCCACGGGCATCTCTTCGATCTTATCTCTTCCCATCATTCCTTTCAGCTTTTCTTTCATATCTGATAATCTAATCTGAATCCGAAATCCGATCCGCCTGCACTTATTAACACAGATCCTCCGTGCAAAGCGTGTATTCCGGGCTATCCAGCAAAACACAAGCAAAAATGGATATTTCTCCAATACCGGAAAGAACTGAACCATATATTCTCTCGATGGAAATAGCCACGCCTGCTTTCTCAGCGTCCATTCCTTATCTCTGTTGCGCCAGTAGAAATCCAGCCTTACCTTCTCGCAAGGAAGCAGGGCTTCATCCAGATGCTTGTTCTCGCGTCCTCTGGAAAGAATATATTCTTCCAGTTCTAACGCAAGCCCGTACTGTTCTTCCACATCTTCTCCAAACCAGAGTACCGCAAGTAATTCTACCTGTGAAATGAACTCCTGCCATTCCGCCTTCATGAGCAATTCCTTCACTGCCCTCCAACGGAACTTCTCTCCCAACAGCTTCTTAAACTGCCAGAGATCCATGATGTCGCGTATCTTAAGCTTCCCTGTAATGTACAATTCTACCAGCCTTGCAACACGATACAGATACGCGTCCTCGTTGGTCAGTATATGTATGTATTTATAAGGTTCCAGGCGTCGGTGTCTTCTGACAGGCCCGGCGAAATACCGTCTGACGGCTTTATTCTCAACCGGCATCTTATCATAGAACACGATTCTGACTCCAGGCACCCTTACATACACGATCCCGCTATTCAACAACTCTTCCTTCTGCTCATAATCCATCTCAAGCATCAGCCTGTGGATCAAAGGAAGATCCTTCTTATCCACCAGGAACTCAATCTGGCTGATATGCGACATCTCAGGCTTCGGATACATCTCGGATGCTTCCGTATCCAACAGAAGCAACGCTTCGATCTTATAACGCTCTAACTGCCATAAGATCACCTCTTCTACCTTCTTATAAGACTCGTACAACAGAAGCTCCTTCTTATAGCTCTGATAAAACGACTCTTCATATTCCTCCGAGATATCTTTCTCAATCCCTAAGAGCCCGATATAAACAATATTAATAATATCCTGATAATCTGAAACATCAAAGACAAGATCCCACCCCAGGCGTTTCCTCAATCTCTGAACCGGTTTCTGGTTGATAATAGCTGTCAGCAGTATTAGTATATATCTAATTTCGTAGCTAATAGTCTATTTCCTCCTTTCCGGCTGTCTGCTAATAACATCCCTCTGTTAATTTATCGGACATTTTCAGGCAAATATAACATTTTTTCGCTATTTTTTCCCCCTTCTTGAAGAATTTTTCTCTCAGCAAAGACATCCATTGCTTTTTGGTTATATATGGAACGCTTTTCATCTGCCGCAAGCCTTCCTGCCACCAAAGTAATACAACGTCTCTTCATGATCGTGACCAGGCCTCTGGCATGGCTCGCCACAAGGACTGTCATCCCCCTGTAATTGAGCTCTTCCAATAGCTGCATCAGATCCCATGCCGCATCCGGGTCCAGATTCGCCGTCGGCTCATCTGCGATCAATATCTCCGGCTGAACAGAAAGCGCCCTCGCAAGAAGCACTCTCGCCTGCTCGCCTCCTGACAGCTCGTTGGGATACGCCTGATACTTACTGGCAAGTCCCACAAGCCCTAAGAGCTTAATACTCTTTTCATGCATATGCTTCTTCGCATTCTCGGTTGCAAGCATCGCTAGCTTTATATTATCACAAACCGAACGATCTTTCAATAGTCCGACTTCCGAAGACATAATTCCCAGTCTTCTTCTGTGGTAAGGTACTCTCTGCCTGGACATGGTATCCAGCCTTCTGCCTTCCACTATGATCTGTCCGGAAGTCGCCTCTTCCTGCTTCATGATCAGATTGAGCAGCGTACTTTTCCCTGCGCCGCTCTTCCCGATGATAAATACAAATTCACCCTTATCAATCTCGAAGGAAATATTTTCCAACGCTGTTTCTTCTTTGAATTTCTTCGTAACATGATCGAATACAATCTGTGCCATATACTCCCACCTTAATTTTTTACCACAAATACCGATATCTATTGTATAATCGCGTCATACTGTTTACATTGTGCTATACCTGGCACGCCGGCGCTCTATAAAGCTATTATAAAGCGATATTATATCATATTATTTTATTATACTATACTGTTTATTCAATGACCAGTCAATAAATTCTAAATAACTTATAATTATGGAGAATAAATCTATGCGAAAAAAACTATTATACGGAATCCTCCTTCTTGCGGTATTCCTGTGCATGCCGATCACCCGGTGCGACCTTGCCTCCGGCACGCCCCGCCCGGAGATCACCCTGCCGGAGGCTGCCTCTGACCCCGAGGAAGCTCCGGCGGTGACGGACGGACGTTATACGCTGTCGCTAAAGAGCAGCATCGGAACCCTTACATACTATAATCAATCGGACGTCCGATGGGCAGACTACCTCTATGGCGGACAGGATCCTCTTCATACCTATGGATGCGGGCCTACCGCTCTTGCCATGATCGTATCCAGCTTCACCTCGTCTTCCTATACGCCGTCTGATATGGCGGCGTGGGCGGCGGAACACGGCTACTGGTCCGCGGGACATGGCACGAAACATGAATTCATCCCGGAATGTGCGGAAGCATTTGGATTTAAAGCGGCGCCTTTTACCGATTACTCCGTGGAAGGCGTGCTCTCTGCGCTGTCCGGCGGAAATATCCTGATCGCACTGATGGGACCGGGACATTTTACCGAGGGAGGGCATTTCATCATCATCGCCGACTACTGGTCCGGAACCCAGGTACGCATCGCCGACCCTGTCAGCCTTGAGAATACGCAGCAGCCCTGGGATCTTCAGCTGATCTTGAACGAACTCAGCGCCAGGGCGCAGGCAGGCGGGCCGGTCTGGAGCGTTACTCCGGGATAACGCCTTATTTGCGGTTGTACGACCGCCTTCCTGCAAAGAAGCTGCTGCAAAATGCAGATAAATCTGCCATTTTGCAACAGCCTTCTATGATATTACTATTCTTTTTATCTGAAAGATATTCTCTGTGATATCACATCTTCGCCTTCTGATAATAGGAATCTTTCCCTGCAAGCCTTGAATTGATCGCCTTATCTACATCAATGGCACGCCGCGTAACCTGCCGCAGCTGATTACTAAGCTCCACGATCTTCTTCTCTTCAAAACTCTCCGGCGTCTCTTTCGTCTCGCCCTTAAGCCATGACAGAAGCCTCTCCCTCTCATCCCCCGCCGAACGGATCAGAAGCTGTATCTCCTGCTTCGTCTCATCGGCAAGATCCATCTCACTCTGTCTCATCTTGATCAAGAGCTGCGCGGACTCTCGGTCATTACTGGATAATGCGGTCCCAAGCTCCCTGGTTATCCGTTCGATCTCTGTCATATGCATGTAATTCCGCTGTACTCTCTTTAAGATCTCCGAATATAATTCTTCTCTGTTCTCCATAATGCCTCCCTGCTACACAGCGGCAGTTCTGCTGGCTTCTTTGAACGCATCGCGGAGTTCCGCAACAAGCGGCTTCAGTTCATCGACTACTGCGCTGTTCCTCCCCGCCTGCAGTCTGCTAAGTTCAAAGAGGAAGAATTCATACATCCTCCGCAGTTCATAACTGATACTATATTCCATATTCAGAGTATCGTCCAGATACCGCACGATCTCCCTGGATCTCTGGACGGACCTGTCAAACAAATCATAGTTCTTATCATTCAACGCAATCTGCGCCCTGGTCAGGCGCTTGGTCAGCTCATCATACAGCAGAAGAAGCATCTCTCCGCGTGTCATCGTATTTACAGACTGCATCTTATACTGTTCATATCCATTCTGATACATATTCTTCCCCTTTTTCCAGTTCTGGCGCCTGTCTCATCGCCGAATACCGCATATCCTGGTCTCCGGACTATGGATATGCAGTATTCGATCTGCAATGAGACGAGACGCCTAAGTACTCAATTTTAATAGCTTTATTAGCCGCCGAACTGACTTAACCAACCGCTCTGGTTGTTCATCTGGGAGATCAGAGTCTCCAGACTGGTAAACTGCTTGATATAACGGTCGCGCTCTGTCTCCAGACGCTCCTGCAGCTTGCTGATCTGCTCCTTGATTGCTTTCAGCTGATTGTACATGGTGTTCTCCGTCACGCTCATCGGTGAACTCTCATGCCCCGCCTTCCGGATCAGAATACCCTTGCTGGTCATAGCACCTGTGGTATTAACATATTTGTCCAGTACACTCTTAAGGTTCGTAGCGATTCCCTTGGAATAACCATTCCCGTTCGTATTCTTAACTGATGATTCTGCAAAAAGCTCCTGCACACGCTCCGGATTACTTGAAAGCGCCGCGCGGAATTTGGACTCATCAAAGTTTATCTTACCGTTATCAGAATACGAACTGGAAGTCGAAATTCCCATCTCTGCCAGTTCCTGAGCGATACCGCCGTCAATAATGAATCGCAGATCGCTTGTAAGGCTCCGGATATCGCTGTCCGCATAGAGCAAGCCTTCCTTCGCCTTCTTCTCCCATGCTTCGATCTCGTCTTCTGATAATTCCTTCTTCTGCTCTGTGGTAAGCGGCTCGTAGTCGCGGTCCGGCTTGGTCTTCACTTCTTTGTTGACCAGCTCGATGATGGAGTTGTATTCTTCTATCATGCTCTTGACAGCGTCTACGATGGTATCTGCGTCAACCTGAGCGTCAATCTCAACCACAGAATCCGGATCATCCACGATCAGATCTCCGCTCTCGTCGTAACCAAATTTGCCTTTCACATTGATCGTTAATCCGTCTATCGTAAATGAATTGCTTCCACGGGTTATTTCAACCGCTTCGTCTGAACCTGCATATTTCACGGCAACAATTGCGTCCTGACCACTTTCGTTTACATACTCGTTCCCCGTAAGCCCGAAAAGAACCTTTGCCGGTCCCCGAAGCTTGACTGTTCCACTGGCTCCCTCCTCTGTAGAAGTAAATGTAAATTTATCCGCTGCTTCCTGATAGCTGATCTTTACTCCGGCGTCTTTGTTATTATTAATCCTTTCCATCAGAGAATTCATCGTATCATCTTCATAAACTCTAATCGCTTTGTCACCGGTTGCGTCATTAATTGAAATAGTTGTATACTTCCTCGTGATGGTATTCCCTTCCGCATCCGTTGTCGTTTCTTCTTGGTTAAAATTTAACCTCGAATCATTCTTAAGCTGTTCATTCATATTTATACGGTTTGACATACCATCCCGCAATCCCAAGGCATATTCAACATCCAGATTTCCAGTTACAAGTTTAAATGTAGATGTCTTATCTTCACTGCCATCCGGCTTCGTAGTCTTAAAAGTCAGATTCGCGCCTGTAACCTTAATCTTACCATCAACCATAGTAGCATCAACGTTCGCTTTACCAACCTGAACTCTTCCCTTTCCAAATGCATCATCCAACTGACTCTGTATGGATTCCTGCAGTGCGTCAAATACCTTCTGCGTGGTTTCTTTAACACTAACCGGATCATTTTCATTCATTCCTGCTGTTAACTTGTCAATCTCTTCCCTGCTCAGCATGGAGATCTCTGCCGTCTTCCCATTATAAGAAAATCTCAGGCTCTTTCCATCCATCAGTCTTGCAAAAGATACATGGTCAATTAACTTTTTATCTGCATCTTCAGCCGCCGTTACCGCTCCGTCCTTAAAGTTATGCTTCAAATCTTTAGCAAATCCCAAATACTCTAACGCAGATCCCCCGGTAAGTTCAAGATTATTCCCCTTACCACCACCGGTAAATTCGAATTTACCAGCATTTTGTTTAAGCTGAACATAATCCGAAAGTTTTTCTGTTTTCCCATTAACAGAGACCTCAATCTTACCTAGCTGTTCATTAATCGACTTCATAGCCTCCTCCGGAGTACTATAATCATATGTCTTGGTAGTCCCATCCTCTAACTTCTCGGATGTCTTTAGTGTAAGTGTATAAGTCTTAGCATTTGCACCATCGCCTAATTTAAAAGTAAGCTCCTTCTCTCTCAATTCCTGTATATCATATGTCTCCCTGATATCAACGTTCCCTGTTGATAACTCCTGCTTCGATACACCCACGTCAGTGGACCACTTCGCATTCTGCGCCAACTGCTTCACGCCCATGATCGTCACGCCCTCTGCCGACGTCCCGCTTCCTGACACAGACACAAACTTACTGTTCGTTCCCGTCGTTGTGATCTTATTCCTGCCCCAGAACATAGAACTAAATAAGTTCGTACTGGAACTCCATGATGAAGTATATTTATTCGCGAAATCAAGCAGCTTGCTGGTGATATTCTGGATCGCTGTCTGCTTCCATTCCAACTGCTGCTGCTTCTTCTGCTGCTGCGTGATCTTACTGGTAGTACCCGAAGTCATACCCTCAATCAGGGTATCTCTGTCCAAACCACTGGCAAGACCGCCATATCCTCTGATGCTGCTGCTTGTTGACGTAGTCAATCCACCTACTGTTGCCATATCAATCTCTCCTTTTCTTTGTCTTACTGCTTATTGTCCACAGACCTATGAGACGCGCGAAAACCGCATTTCTACAAATTCAAATTTATTCTGTACTTATTTATCGGCATATAGTATACTTTAAATAATAGTTAGAACAAGTTTTAATTACGAATGGAGGAATTATTTTGGCTACTATCATCGCACTTACGAACCAGAAAGGCGGCGTAGGCAAGACAACCACATCCAGCGCACTGGCTGCCGGATTGAGCTCTTTTTATGATAAAAAAATATTGGCGATTGATCTGGACCCACAGGGTAGTTTAGGATTCAGCCTCGGACTTGATATCGAAGAATGCCATACGATCTATGACGTACTGACCGGACAGATCCCGATCCAGGATGCGATCCAGGAGACTGACTACTGTGATATCATTACTTCGAATATCTTATTGAGCGGTGCGGAACTTGAATTCACATCTTCCGACAGAGACGTTCTTCTTAAGAAGGCATTGGCTCCCATAGCGGGCAACTATGATTATATCATTATCGACACGCCTCCTGCTCTGAATATTCTGACGGTGAATGCGTATGCGACGTCCGACCATCTGATCATACCGATGGCGCCCGAGATCCTGAGTCTCCTGGGTGTTTCCCAGTTGAAGGAGACTGTTGATTCCGTCCGCCAGAGTGTGAACCCGAACCTGAACATCCTGGGGATCATCCTTACGAAGTTCAATCCGCGGACACTGCTTGCCCGCGAAGTAAAAGAGATGGCTGACAATATTGCCGCACAGATGGGGACCCATGTATTCGACGTACAGATCCGTACCAGCGTTACCGTAGCGGAAGCGCCTGCACATGGCTTAAGTGTATTTGACCATGCGCCGCACGCCAACCCATCCATAGATTATAAAAGCTTTGTCAAAGAAGTCGTAAGCCGTACGGAGGGCTTCCGTCAGGCTACTTTAAGGAGGTAATCACAGAATGGCAAGAAGAAGTAATAAAACCGCACATGTCCTGAACCTGCTTGCCGGGCATGATTCACAGAACACGGCAGAAGAATCCGGGAAAAATGAAGAATCCGCATCCCCTGCAGCGGCGGCTCCTGAGAATGCAGCCGCCGGACAGCCTGATGCGGGGAATGGCGTCCCTTCTGACGGGCAGGCAGCAAAGGATGAATCAGGCAGCCCTGCCGCCAACCATACCGTAAATGCTAATCCGGAACCTGTTCCGGTAAGTACGCCTGCTCCGGCACAGAATATATCTGTGATCGATACGACAGGCGAAGATCCTGTAGCAGAATTGATCCAGAAGGAATTATCCAACCAGTTTGAAGCACAGCTTGCCGCCGCATCTCCGGATGCCGGCGCAGCTGCCAAGACGCAGGAAGAGCCTGCCGACACGCAGGGCGTTTCCGATGCTCCTGCTGATGCCGGGACAGATTCCGGCGCTGCAGCGCAAAGCGGGACAACAGAGCCTGTACCGTCGGAAACCGCATCGAATTCCGACACAGCTTCCTCTCAACCGGACACTGCTCCAAATTCTGACGGTCCAGCTTCGGTTCAGCCGGACGCGGCATCAGTTCCTGCTGATCCGGCTCCGCCTAAACAAGATGCAGCTACGGCTCAGACTGACTCGGCTTCTTCTGACACAACGACGGTTCAGCAAGATACAGCTCAAACTGCCGCCGCTCCGGTTCAGCAAGACGCAGCATCGGATCAGGCTCAGGCCGACTCAGCTCCCGCTGACACAGCGACAACTCAGCAAGACATGTCATCAACTCAGCAAGACGCAGCATCGGATCAGCAAACAGCGCCATCAGATCAGACTGATTCGGCTTCCACTGACATAGCGACAGCTCAGCAAGATGTATCATCAGCTCAGCAAGACACAGCATCGGATCAGACTCAGACCGAATCGGCTTCCGCTGATACAGCGACAGCTCAGCAAGACACAACAACAAAGTCTGCGGACATGCCTGCCGCCGGATCACCCGTACCGGAATCTGCTCCTGCTTCCGAGCCGGAACCAGAACCGGAACCAGAATTTGTCTACCTGAACGTTATGGAAGAGATCGTAAAGGACAAGATCATCTACTTCATGCGTCAGTTTGACGTCTGCACCTGCGAACGCTGCAAAGCCGACACGGTTGCGCTGGCGATGAACGGATTGCTGCCGAAATACATCGTCACCACACCCGCCGCCGTAGATCCGCTCATAAGTTATTATACCAACAAACTCATCTCCGACGTAACTGTGGAAGCCACCAAGGCATGTATGGTCATAAAAGACAATCCAAGACATTAATAATTTTTATATATAACAGCAAAAAGAGAGTACCGGATCATCATCAAAAAGTGATGATCCGGTACTCTCTTTTATAAAACGATTGCAATACAACAAATACACAAGCAAACTATTTCTTAAGCTGGAATCTTCCTGTCTCTTCACGGAGCAGGCGTACCTGATCAAAGAGCTCTTCGCTGACTGCCGCAGATTCCTGGCTGCTTGCAGAGTTCGTCTGGACAACCTCCGCAATCTGGGCAATCCCGTCTGTTACCTGCTTAATGGATTCCGCCTCGCCATTGATCGCATCTGCGATATAACCGATCGCAGTGTTGGACTTCGTCACAAGATCCAGAGTCTTCTGCAGTGTCACGGATACTTCATCGACGATCGCGCTTCCGCGTTCTGTCGCGTGAACAGACTCTTCGATAAGATCCTTGGTCTCCTTCGCAGCTCCGTCAGACTGTGCCGCAAGGCTGCGTACTTCATCTGCCACTACCGCGAATCCTTTACCCGCCGATCCTGCGCGCGCTGCCTCTACCGCCGCATTCAGGGCAAGGATATTCGTCTGGAACGCGATATTCTCAATGGTTACAATAATCTCGTTAATCTTATGGGACGCCTGCGTAATATCCTTCATGGCCGCAACCATCTCTTCCATCTGACGGCTGCTTACGGTAACCTGCTCGCCGGTCAGCTTCGCATTGTTCTGCGCCTCGTTTGCCATGTCTACATTCTTAGATGCCGTCTTGGACAATTCATCCAACGTCGCATAGAGCTGCTCTACCGCGCTTGCCTGCTCTGTCGCGCCCTGCGCCAGAGACTGCGAACTGCTGGATAACTGATCTGCATTGCCCGAGATCTGCCGCTCCGCATTCCCGATACTGCCGATCGCCGAAGACAGCGTCCGTGTAAAACTATTGATCGCTCGTTCGATCGTCTGGAAATCTCCGATATAGGTTGCGGATGTGCCCACATTGAAGTTGCCTTTTGCAAGCTGCCCCATGATGCGGTCAATATCCTCGACGTATCCTTCTATTACTTTCATCGAAGTCCTCAGGACATTCGCCAGGTCGCCCAGTTCATTTTCCGCCTCATACTCAATATCAAGTTTGAGATTTCCTTCCATAAGCGGACTCACTTTGCTGCTGATATAGACCATAGGCTTTACGATCTGTTTCAATACGTACCTTACCAGACTGAGAAGGAAGAACAAGGCAAGGAAGAAACAGATTCCGGACACGATCTGTACGATATGGAGCGTCCGGTTCATACTTGCCGCACTGGCGTCCTTCAACACAGTTCCCTCTTCCACGACTTCATCCAGAACGCCGACCAGCGTTGTCAGGTTAGCCTGGATCGTATTCTGGTAATACTCCTGCGCGCCTGCCGGATCTGTCTTCAACATGTCCAGGACATAGCTTGCAGACTCATGCAGTTCCTTATGCAAAGGCTCCAGTTCTTCTCTTAACGCAAGTACCTTCTCATTCTCCGTAGCCGCTTCCCCATAGAGCCACTGTCCCAGGGCACAAGTCGTCGGGTCTATGCTTCCGGTGAATTCCTTCCCGGCGTACAGCGCATTACTCAGTCCGCTTGACCATTTGTAATGTGCCACCTCTGCTTTCTCAATCGTGTCCAACAATGTCGTCGCCTCGATACTGGCTTTCTGCGTATCTTTTATAACAAAAATATTCGCCGTAACTGCAAAACTGTATATAAGCACTGCAGCAACCGTCGTAGCGACCCGGATCACAACCATCTTATTAATACTTTTTCGCATGGATATACATCCTCTCTCTCTTATTCTCGTGTTCTATCTCTTGTCGTTGATTTCTTAAAGGCATACATCTACGCAGCAACGTCAAATCCGCCCCGGGAATTCTCGTCTGCCGCAGGCTGATCCGGTTTCGGATCGGACGCCGTCGTAGTCCTGGTCGTTCCTCCGGATACATAGACCCTGCCGCACTCCGGGCAGATCGCCGTATGCATGGAGACCGACTGGCTGACCACACGCCGGTCTTCGCGTTCTGCCGACGCGCGCTCCCGCACGACATGCTCCATCTCATGTCCTCTTACCGCAGACGCCGCCTGTTCCGGCGCTATATGTGTCGGAGTCTGATAAGAAACTCCCGCATCATCCGAACCGTCCTGATACTTTCTTTCCTTACATGTCTGACACTCTTTCTCACCGGATGCTTCCTGTACCCCTGCCGTGCTCTGGCTGCCTTCTGCTCCCGGTACTCTCTGTCCGGTCTCGCCTGCCGTTACTCCCGCAGCTTTCTGACCAGTTTCCGGGTCAATATACTGCATGCGCATACGGACAGACAACTCCGCCGGATCCATGCCCTTTCTCAGGAAAGGAATTGCATACGCAATCCCACGAGTTCCCTGCGAAGTCACCGCTTTTACAGGTGATACCGGTTCTACCGGTGTACCCGGACTCGCCCCGCGCCCCGGATAGACTGCGCCGACTTTCTGCGCGGGCTGCATACCGGACTTAGACGCCGGCGCCGCATATTCTGTATTCTGCTTTGCGCCCTTATAAGGCTGAACCGCCAGGACGCCCGTCATATGACCGACTCCTGAAATACCGCTGATCATAAGCCACCTCCGCTTTGATGTATAAGACTTCCAAGTATACGATGCTGCCACATCAGTATATGCATCTTCTATTCTGCCGTGCCGGATTCATTCTCATTCTCATTCTCGCTCATACCCACGACATTGTCCCAGATATTATTGACCTCTTCCACAGAATCCATATAGATCTGCGCCATCTCGTTCGTCTTAAGCCCCAGTTCTTCCGCGATCACCTTGATCTCGCTCCAATTCGCATTCTCATAGCAGAGGATCAGCTCAAAGAGCCTGCCTGCCTCTCCCTCTCTGGATATCAGCGCGTCTTTGATCGCATCTATGATCGGTATCTCATAGAGGATATCTGCGATCGGAGCGTCGATCATATATTCCAGTGTCGAGAACATACCCATCAGGTACGCGTCCGAACTGTTGATGGAGAACTTCTTCAGCTTCTTGACCAATGCGGACGCGAAGTTCGCACGCATGAAGGAGGTCTTAAGAAGCTCTTCCGATGAATTCTCCTTATCTTCAAAACTCAGCAGATAAACCCACTGCTTCAGCTGGCTGATGCCGACGCGCACCAACGCCTGCCGCACAGACGTCGTCTCATGGTGCACGGCAAAATATGCCGAATTCGCCATCTTAAGAAGGGCGTATGTCAAGGATGCATCCCGGGTTATGATCTCCTCAAGAATCTCCACATCCGGTTCATCCTTCGTGATCTCAATGATCAGCTGATAGAGATTCCCCTCCATGAAGTCCATCCGGCTGGTCTTTGTGATCGCCGATCCTGAGATGTAGTTCCCCTCTACATAATCCGCCTTCAATTCTACCGCGCGGTCATAGACTTCTTTGGTGTTCACGCCCGTAGCGATGAATTCTTTCTGGAAACCATGCGCCATATCCACCACATTGGCGACGGAACGCATCTGTTCCTCATCCATCTTATTCGAGATGTCCATCTTGATATAGTCCACATGTTCTAACATGCTGAAATATTTCGGCGTAAACTGAAAATCATTGATCGCAAAATGATATCCCTCTTCGCGGTATTTACTGATCAGGATCGCTGCCAGTGCATGGACCACGATATTATCTTCAATCTGTATCACAACCTTCTCTTTGTCAAAGATCTTCGGAGTGTTCCGAAAGAGAAGCGTCGGAGTAAACGTCATGAACGTCTTCTTATCCTTAAATATGCGATCAGAATTCTCGGACAGGAACGAAACCATCGTATTTGCCGCCACGCTGTCCGAACTCGGATTGTATAAACTGCTCTGATCTTCCTGGATCAGAAGCTCATATCCGATCACCGCGTCTGTCCGCAGATCCTTTATAGCCTGTCTTACTACACAATTATCCATCTAACCATCCCTCCGGTCTAATAATTCGTCCATAATCTCTACCAGACGCCCTATCTCCGGCTTTGACAACTGCTCATCCGCGCCGAGCTGCTTGCCTTTGCGGCGCATCTCTTCGTTGATCAGGGAAGAGAAGATAATGACCGGCATTCTGCGCATCTTCTCATCATCCTTCACAAGCTTTGTCAGGCGGTGTCCATCCATCTCCGGCATCTCAATATCTGTGATCAACAGCGCCGCCTTCTTATAGAAGTCCGAATCATTGCGGATACTCTCCAGATACTCCCATGCCTCTTTGCCGTTGTTGAAATTCTTCAGATTGCCGTATCCTGCACGGAACAGAGAATCTTTGATCATCTTCGTCAGCAGGATCGAATCCTCCGCGAGTATGATCGGCTGATCCCTTGGTACCCTCTCTCCAAGCGCATCAATGTCATGCACCTGGATACTGGTCTCCGGCGCGATCTCCGCTACGATCTTTTCAAAATCCAGGATCGTGACAAGATGCCCGCCGCACTGCGCGATACCGGTCGCCACTCCGTCTTCTCCGTTCGTAAGCGCCTTATCCGGCTTCTGGATATTCTCCCAGGAAATCCTGCTGATCCCAACCACGGTATGCACACGGAATGCAATGTGCATCTTATTAAAGTTCGTGATGATGAACAGATCTCTGTCATTCTTCTCTCCAACCTGGCCGGTCAGATATTTCGGCAGATTGATCACTGTCAGAAGAGTCTCTCTTGGCTTAAATATCCCCTCGACAGCGGGATGAGAATGCGGTACCGGCTTTACCTTATCCGCCATCATGATCTCCCGTACTTTTGCTACATTGATTCCATATAATTCACCGAATATGGTAAACTGCATGATCTCAATCTCATTTGTTCCTGATTCCAATAAAATCTCTGTATCAGCCATACACATTCCACTCCTTTATACTCTATGTATATTTATCGGCGCAACACCTGCCTCACATAACATCTGCCGGCTTCTTTCGCCGCCGACTTATCCGACAGGCTTTACAGCCATGAAACCGATATCCCGGACAAAGGTCTACAACATCCGTTCCGGTTTCCCGGCCGAACGGATATATACCTTTCCTGTTCCTACGTCAAGCAGCATGGTTCTGGCGTAATTGGCGCCGGTATCCTCGCTTGTGATACGCAGCCCTTCCGCCATCAGGATCCGCTTAACATTCTGGGCATTCCGCTCCCCTATATTCCCCAGTCCGCCGCCGCCTTTCATCTCGAACATCTTGGCGCCTCCGGCGATCTTGCATACGAGCCTCTTCTTCACAGCCCCGTAAGCGCACAGCTTACGAAGTGTCTCCTGGATCCCCGAATCTGCGAATTTGTATATATTGCTGTCATTTCCTCTTCCCTTTTCAGGAAGCATAATATGAAGAAGCGCTCCCAGCTTGATCATCGGATCATAGAAAGAGATCCCGATACATGACCCAAGTGCATATGTGATCAATATGCCTTCCTGTCTTGTTATCTTCATATCAGCTATCCCGACCGATATCTTCTTTTCCATCGCCCTACTCAACTCCTAGTTTTTTCATAAGAACATTCAACGATTCTACATCCGGCAGAAGCAGCATGTTACTGTTCAATGCTTTGCCGTCTATCTTGAATTCTCCCGTTATCATCATGATTCTGTCTGAGTGCTGCCCCATCATCGCGATCGGAACACTCATGATCCCGCCCAGCATATTCAGCGCGAGCTGCGGAACCGATAATTCCACATTTACACCGGTCAGGGACGCCATCGCCGTAATATATGACGATATCACGATATTCCCGATCTCGATCAGCACGGAAGAGTCAATCTCATCAAGCGCCAGGAAATCAGAATCCGCCTTCCCAAGCATCCTGAACAGGATCTCGTCTGAGAACTCCTTCGTCAGAACGAACAGCATGATCCCGCTTAGTTCGCCCGACATCTCCACGAATATCGCCGCAACCAGTTCTTCCGGATCCCCCAGATGATCCAACGCCTCGTTAAATCCCAGGATCTCTACGCCCGGAAGGGACATATTCACCTTCGCGCTCAGCATGCTGGACAAGGCTGTCGCCGCATTGCCGCCGCCGATACTGCCGATCTCCTTAAGGATATCTATCTCTAATTCATTCATCTCTTCATAAGATTTTATTGCCATAAGCCACCTCTCTATGATCTCAATGTATTTATTGTATTCACGATCTCATCCGACGTCTGCACCATCTTAAGCGCATAAGAGTATGCTCTCTGAGCCTCGATCATACGCGTGAAGTCATCGGCAACATCCACTCCCGACATCTCCAACGCGTGATCCACCAGCTTCGCGCCCGGCATCAGGAAGGGTTCTCCGTTCTTCAGGACCGGTGCAAATTCATTGTTCCCCACGCTCTGCATCCCGTCCAGGATCGTAAAGCCGTATACGCCGATCTGGCTGCTCAATTCTTCCCCGTCTATCACCCGGATCGGATTCCTGTTCTGGTCAAGGACGAAATTACCGTTGTCATTCACCAGGTAGAATTCATCCCCCCGCTTTGACATACTGAAACGTCCGTTCCTTGTATATGTAATCTCATTCGTGATCGGGCTTCTCAGCATGAAGAATCCCTTCTCTACGATCGCGTAATCGAATTTCCCGTTGGTAGTCACATATGCGCTGGGATTATAATTCGTATTCGTCTTCTCCACAACAATACCCGTGCCTGCTTTCAGCGGCGTATCCTCTCCGGTATAGTTATTCAGATTATAGTACATCAGATCCGAGAACACAGATGTCTTCGCCTTATAACCGTAGTTGTTCGCATTCGCCAGGTTATTGCCGACAACGTCTAATTTCTTCTGCTCTTCCATCGCCCCTCTTGCGGCGGTATAAAATGATGTATACATATCTACTCGTCTCCCTCCTGTAAAACTTCTGCCTGATTACGTGAAACCGCAAAGCCTGCACTATGTTGCAGATCCTAAGATCACCATCTTTGACATCAGCTGGTCATACATCTTAAGAAGCTGCGCCGAACTCTGCAGCACACGCTGGCCGCTCATCATCCTCGTCATCTCTTCCGCCATAGATACGTTGGAATCTTCCAGGTACTTCTGGGTGACCGTCACCCCCTCCGCCGCCTGCGGCTGCGCGTTCGCCTGGAATACTCCTCCGGTGATCTTGGTAAGCTGGCTGTAATCTGCAAAATCTACGATCCTGAGCGTTCCGAAGAACTGTGTCCCGCCTTCGTTGGTGATATTCCCCTGCTTATCGATCACGATCTCATCCGTCGTAAGCTGGATGGGACCGTTCGTCCCGAGCACACGACCGACTCCCGGTAAAAGCAGATATCCGTTGTTATCCAGGTTGAAGGAACCGTTCCGTGTATATACGACGCCGTTATCCGTCTGGATCGCGAAGAATCCGCTGCCGGTCAAGCCGACATCCATCGCCGCACCCGTCTCTCTGATGCCTCCTTCTGAGTAATCTGTCACTCTTTCATCTGCGATATTCATCCGGGACACCGTCCCCACCGGAGTCTTGCCGTCTCTGTCATACCGGTAGATCATCTCGTCACGGAAGGTACTCTGCATGAGCCGGTCTTCTTTATAGCCGGGTGTGGAAATATTCGTCATATTATTACTGATAATATTCATATTCCGGTTTTGTGTGATCATGTTAGACGTCAGGTCATAATATCCTTGAAACATCTTAGCTCTCCTTTTCTTCGTTAAATCTTTCCATATGTTTCCGTAGCTTCTTGATCGCGTTCGTATGGATCTGGGAAACCCTCGGTTCACTTACCTTGAGCACATCCGCGATCTGCCTCATATTCAGCTCATCTATATAATACAGCGAGATCACCAGCTGCTCGTTCTCCTTGAGCGTCCCAATCCCCTCTGCAAGGACTTCGGTCAGCTCTTTCTTAAGAAACTGGCTCTCAGGCTGATCATTTTTCTCTCCATGCGGCATCTTCACCCCGATCTCATTCCCCTGTGCTTCCGCAAGCACCATATCCAATGAGAGTACGTTAAATAACGCCGCCTTCCTCATCGTCTCCTGATATTTCTCCGGAGTAATGTTCAGATACTTCGTCACTTCCTCCACAGAAGGATAGTACCCTAATCTATTATATAACGTTGTCACCGCTTCTTCAATATCTCTTGTGCTCTTTCTTGTACTTCTTGGCACCCAGTCCTGCTTCCTTGCCAGGTCTATGATCATTCCTTTGATCCGCTTCGAGATAAATGTCTCGAACTTCACATTTTTATCCATATCAAACTTATCAAGCGAGGACATGATCGCGATCACTCCCTCGCTGATAATATCGTCTACCTGCGAAAAGCTCACGTAGATATCTCTCATCTGCAGCGCAATACTCTTCACAAGGTAGATATAGCGCATGACGATCTCCTGCTTGATCTCAAGGCTGCCCGACTCTTTATACATTTTTAAAAGCTCTTCATTCGTCTTCTCTTTGTATAATTCCTGTGTGTTCATATTAGCTGCTCCATTGAGTTATATTTCCTGCTTCATGCATCTACATCGTGATATTTCCCACTGCCTGTATCTGGATGTTATTGCTGATCTCATTGAACGAAAGCACATATACATCCGGGAAGAACTGATCGATCAGCCTGTAGAAATGCAGTCTTACCACCTGGCTCGTAAGTACCACCGGAGACTGCCCAAGCTCCTGGAACTTCTTCACTTCCTCGGACATCTGTGTGATCACGCCCTGCATCACATCCGGGCTGAGCGCAAGATACATGCCGTGCTCTCCGTTGGTCAGGCTGGTGATGATATTCTTCTCCAGCTCTGCATCCAATGTTACTACCTTCATGCTGTTGCCTTCGCAGAACCTTCTTGTGATGGTCCGCTTCAACGCTACACGGATATTCTCCGTGATGGTATCCAGATCCCTGACCGTCATGGAGGAATCTACGATCGTCTCCATGATAGTCTCCATATCCTTGATCGGTATGCCTTCCTTCAAGAGGTTTGTCAGGATCTTCTGGAAATTACCAAATGAGATGAGCGTCGGGATCAGTTCATCCACAAGCTCCGGCGACTGCTTCTTCATATTGTCGACCAGACGTACGACTTCCTGACGGTTCAGCAGCTCATAGGCATGCTTCTTCACCGTCTCCGACAGATGGGTCAGCATAACCGACAACGGGTCGATAACCGTATATCCGTAGATCTCCGCCATCTCTTTTTTGTCTACCGTGATCCATTTACTCGGAATACCATATGCCGGCTCGATCGTATCTATACCATCGATCTCTTTCTCAAGGTTCGGCGGCTCAAGCGCAAGATAATAGTCTACCAGGATCTCTCCCTTCGCGACCTCTTCCCCTTTGATCTTGATCACATACTGATTCGTATTGAGGCTTGAGCTGTCCCGCAGCCGGATAGACGGGATAACCAGGCCCATCTCCTGTGCATACTGCCGGCGGAAGATCACGATACGGTCGATCATCCTTCCTCCGCTCGCCTCATCCACGAGAGGGATCAGGCTGTAACCGAATTCCATCTCGATGGGTTCTACGGAGATCAGAGAATACACACTGTTGATATCTTTGAAATTGTCCTCTTCTGCCATCTGCTCGGCTTCCTCGGGTCCCATGCCGCCCATTGTCATGGCGCCCTGCTCGGGAACCGCGGCAAATTCTTCCATACGCCGCATCAGATACCATCCGCCCAGCATCATGACAAGCGCGATGACCGCCAGCTGGAACTTCGGCATCCCGGGAACCGCCAGAAGGATCGCCAGCACACCGCCGGCGATCATGATCGCCCGCGGCTGCGCCGCGAACTGTCTTGTAACGTCTAAGTTCAGGCTGTCTTCTGCAACCGCTCTGGTTACGATCATACCTGTCGCCGTAGAGATCAAAAGCGCCGGGATCTGTGATACCAGTCCGTCGCCGATGGTGGCGATGGAATATACCTGAAGTACTTCGGTAAATCCCATGGTTCCCTGTACCATACCAATCACACAGCCGCCGAGGAAATTGACCGCCGTGATGATGAGAGACATCGTCGCGTCACCTTTTACGATCTTCGTAGCACCGTCCATGGAGCCATAGAAGTCCGCCTCTTTCTGAATCTTATAACGTCTTGCCTTCGCCTCGTCCTCTGTGATCAGTCCGCTTCCAAGATCCGCGTCGATCGCCATCTGCTTACCGGGCATAGCGTCCAACGTAAATCTCGCCGCTACCTCAGCCACACGTTCCGCGCCTTTGGTAATAACGAGGAACTGAACCAACACGATGATCAGGAAGATGATAACACCGACAACGACATTTCCCTGGAGAACGAAATCACCCATGGACTTAATTACCTGCCCCGCCGTACCTGAATTACTCAAGATACTTCTCGTGGATGAGATATTGATCCCGATACGGTATAATGTCGTGATAAGAAGCAAAGATGGGAAGATGGAGAATTCCAGCGCCTCTTTGATATTCATACTGACCAACAGGATGATCAGAGATACCGCAATATTCAGTATAATCATAACGTCCAGAAAAAACGGACTTAACGGTATGATCAGCAGCAATACGATCATGACTACGATCAATGACACCGCGTTATTCAATATATTCTTCATCTTCTACACCAACTTTTTATTCATTCGGAATACCTCGACGAGGATTTCCGCTACCATTCCATAATATTCCGCCGGGATCTGTCCTCCCAGCGGGGTCGAAGCATAGATCCCTCTTGCCAGCGGCTTGTTCTCGATCACGGTAACCTTATGGTTCTCCGCGATCTCTACGATCTTAAGTGCGATCAGATCCTGTCCCTTGGCTATCACCACCGGCGCATTGTCCTTATCTATATCATATCTGAGCGCCACCGCGTAATGCGTAGGGTTACGGATGATAACATCCGCGTCAGGCACCGCCTGCATCATCCTGCTTCTTGCCATACTCTGCTGGAGACTTCGGATCTTACCCTTGATCTTCGGATCTCCTTCTGACTGTTTGAATTCTTCTTTAACCTCTTCTTTGGTCATCTTAAGATTCTTCTCATAAGACCATCTCTGATAGAAATAATCGAATCCCGCAATGGCTGCGAAGACCATCCCGACCTTCAGGACCATGCTGACGATCTCCTTTAAGACATACGCCGAAGAAGAGAGCGGATCAATATCCATCATCTGTGCGATCACCACGATCTCGTCCTTCAAGATCCCATACAGGATCACTCCGAGGATGATGATCTTGATCACTGCTTTCAAAAGCTCCACAACCTGCTTGGCGGAGAACATATTCTTGATCCCCTTAAGAGGGTTCAGCTTGCTGAGCTTGAACTTTAAAGGTTTTGTGGTAACGTTGAACCGTGTCTGTATGCCGGTTGCAACTACCCCGATCGTCAGGCTGATCACCCCCAGCGGAAAGATACATTTCGCCAGATCCTTGACCGTCTTCATACCCAGCATCTGCAGGTTACCCAACGATAATTCATCTATTTCCGCAACCGCCGTGATCTGAAAGATCATCGTATCTCTCAATGTCTCGTAGATCGCCGGAAATAACAACTGTAAACAATAGAAACACCCGATAAGCGAAGCGACCGCAATGACGTCCTTACTCGACGCGACATTACCTTCCTTGCGTTGGTCCCTTCGCTTCTTAGGTGTGGCTTTTTCGGTTTTTTCCTCTGACGCCAAAGGTGTTCACTTCCTTTATAAGAATGTCAGTATCCCCCGGACCGTCTTCATCATCGTCGTCATGATCTTCTCTATAAACTCACCGGTCGGTGCAAAGAGGATCACCAGAAGTCCGAGGCCGACAATTAATTTCATCTGAATGTTGATCACAAATATACTGATCTGCGGCACAACTTTATTCAGGATCCCGACTCCCATCTCCACCAGGAATTCTGCCGCGATCATCGGGATCGAAAGTCTTACGCCCATGGAGACGCATTCATAGAAGATCTCTAACATCCGAAGCGCCAGCCCCTGCGTGATCACGATCCCTCCGTAAGGAATAATCTCGGCTGATGTCACCAGTATCCGCATCAGCGCGTGATGGCCGTCTACCGCGAAGAACAGCAAGATCAGCCACGTCTGCAGCAGACTGCCCGTCACAGGCATCTGTGCATTACTCTGGGGATCATACACGGTAGCCATGGATAACCCCATCTGAAAATCTATAATATAGCCGGCAAAACTTACAATGAAAAAAAACAAATGCATTACAAGCCCGACTACATACCCCGCCATAAACTCCTTGATCAGAAGGAGCATGAATTCTAACGTACTTCCCGCCTCGACAACCTCTTCTATTGAAAAAGAATAGACCGCCAGAGTCAGGATAAATATAAAACCAGCCTTTACCCGCGCCGGTATGTTCCTTCTTCCCAATATCGGATTAAATAAGATGAACCCTGACATCCTCATCAGGATCAGGGAAAACAAGGTCAGCTGCGCGATATTACCGATTGCCATGTCACCACTCCTTACGTCAGCCCTGTATCAACCGGAATATCCGTACGGTAAATTCCTGGAGCATCTCCAACATGCTGCTGCCGCTGAAGACGAGAATGATGCCGATCACCAATAGCTTCGGCACGAATGTGATCGTCTGCTCATGGATCTGTGTCGCCGCCTGTATGATCGAGATCAGGATACCTACCAGCATACTGATCACCAACAGCGGCCCTGCGAGCTCGACCACCATCACAAAGACATCATACATCAGATCTCCAACTTCTCCGTTTGTCATCTATATGCCTCCTTACCGTCAGTTAAAACTATTTACAATGGTTGAGAACAACAATTCCCACCCGTTCACAGTCACAAACAATAACAGCTTGAACGGCAGTGAGATCATCGCCGGAGGCAGCATCATCATACCCATGGACATTAGCGTACTAGAGACGACGATATCGATAAGCAGGAACGGAATATACAGCAAAAATCCCGCGGTAAATCCTTTCTTAAGCTCACTCGTCATGAAAGAGGGGATCACCACCGTCATCGGCAGATCTTCTACGTTCTCCACAGCCTCCGTACCGGACATCTCGACGAACAGATTCAAGGAGCCGTTCTCCGTGTTCCGCAGCATGAACCTTTTAAGCGGAAGTTGTGCACGTTCAATGGCTTCTTCCTGTGTGATCTCCTGGTTCTTATACGGCGTGTACGCTTCCGTATTGATCTCCTTGATCACCGGATCCATGATAAACAGTGTCAGGAAGATCGCGATCCCGATGAGCACCATGTTCGGAGGAGTCTGTTGGACACCCATCGCATTTCTCAGAAATGACAGGATGATCACGGTTCTCGAAAAAGAAGATACCATAACCAAAAGAGAGGGCAGAAGTGATATGATCGTCAGCATCAGCAATAGATCAAGCGTAGGAACCTGATTGCCATTCACATTGATCAATGAATCGTACACTATTTTCTACCTCCTCTTTTCCCCAAATCGTTTAGTTTCTCCATCATCACCTTAAAGTCTGGTATCTTGCTTACACCTTCCTCCATATCCGGCTCTAATGGGAATAATTCCTCATCCTGAACCTCGGACAAGACGTTGATCTGTCCCGAAGTGACGCCCACGAGCAGATACTTCCCGCCGATCTGGACGATCGCCATATGCCGGTCCTGCCCCAGTGTGATCTGGTCGATCAGGCGCATATAACGAGACCCCGTACCTCTTCCAAGTCCTTTGCCTATGTATTTACTTGCCAGATAACTTGCGTATATGATAAGCGCTGCTGCGATAAAGGTGCCAATCACTCTTAACATACAATTCCTTCCTTCAACACTTAATGCTGTCCTAGCGCGACCAGATTCACTTTCATAATCTCTGTGATCCGGATTCCGAAGTTATCTTCTACGACTACAACGTCGCCCTTGGCAATACACTGGCCGTTAACGAACAAGTCTACCTGCTCTCCCGCAAGTTTGTCCAGAACTACCAGTGATCCTTTTGTAAAGTCAAGGATATCTTTTACAAGCTTCCTCGTCCTTCCGATCTCTACGGATATCTCAAGCGGAACTCCCATGATCAGTTCCATGTTCTCTTCCTGCTCGCCTTCCAGCACGATTCCGTTATCTGCCTTAAGCGAGGTCTGCGCAGGCGCCTGGACGTGTATCATCTTAGGCTCTGCAGGCGCTTTCTTTTGTTCCTGCATCTGCTGCTGCATCTGCTGCATTTGCTGCATCTGCTGCATCATCTGCTGCATCATCTGCATCTGCATCATGGACACTTCCGGATTGACTGCAGGCTGCATACCCTGTACCATCGGTACCGCCGCCGGCTGTGCCGCTCCCTGGGCTGCCGGAACCACCGGCGCTGCCGCTGCCGTCTGAGACGCTGCCGGAGCTGCCGTCTGAGGCGCTGCCGGAGCTGTTGCCGCAGGCGCTGTCGGTTCTGGTGCCGGCGCTACCGCGTCTCCTCCGCCCATACCCGCAAGCATCTTCTCGATCTCTTCCTGAGACATCGTTCCGCCTCCGCCTGAAGGCGCTGACGATTCTGGTGCCGGCGCTGCAGGCGCTGCCGCATCTTCTCCGCCCATGCCCGCAAGCATCTTCTCGATCTCTTCCTGAGACATCGTTCCGCCTCCGCCCGACGATGCCGCCGGCTCCGGAGCCGCCGGTGCAGGAGCCGCCTTGGCTGCTTCACCTGGTTTATACTCAACAATAGCCTCCGGAGGAAGGAACCCTTCCACCAACCCTTTGGCAAGTGCGATCGGCATTACATTGAAAAATTCACTCTCAAGCTTATCCGCGATCTTCAACGTAAACCCGACAACTACCTTCGGCTCTTCATCGACAAAATACTTCTCTATAAACTGCTGCTCATTCTCTACCTCAAAAGAAACCGGCGTAGAGATGTTCACCATTCTTCCCAGGAATTCGGACAACGCTGTGGCAGATGCCCCCATCATCTGGTTCATAACCTCGCAGACCGCACTGATGTTGATCTCATCCAATTCGAAATCTTCATCAGGAATCTCCATCCCCATGACCAGCTCGACAATCACTTTAATATCATGCCGCTTCAGAAGCATGACATTCTCGCCTTCTAGTCCCTCTACATAAGTAATCTCGACGCAGACTGCCGGTTCTACTCTGTCCATCTCAAATTCTTCTTTTCTCACGACATTGACAACCGGTGTCGTAATATCCACCCTGGAATTCAGCATCGTGGAAACTGCCGTCGCAGACGCTCCAAGGCTAATATTAAGAATCTCGCCTATCGCGTCTATCTCAAGCTTACTAAAGCAATCTGAATACATACTAACCCTTCTCTCCTTCCGGGAAAATCACCCTTTTTCTATTTGCCAATATCCAATGCTCTCTGTGCCATCAGTTTCATCGCATTGAACGCTGTAATGTTCGCCTCATAAGCTCTTGTAGCAGCCATCCCGTCTACGGTCTCCTTTACAAGGTCTACATTCGGCATCATGACATATCCCTCTTCGTTCGCATCCGGGTGATCCGGATTATATACAGGGTTCAGGTCTCTTTGATCTTCTACGATCTCGGTTACCTTCACACCGCCTTTTGACGCGGTACGGTTCAGGAGACGGTTGAACTTGGTACGGAACGACGTGGAAGGCACTTCTTCCAGAACAACCATCTTTCTGCGGTATGTTCCGCCGCTTGCAGTCCTGGTCGTCTCACTGTTCGCAATATTCTCAGACGCAATATCAAGTCTCTGCCGCTCTGCGGTCATCCCTGACGCGCTGATATCAAATGAACTCAAAAAAGACATATTGACCTCCTCACTCTATCCAAGGATCTTCTTCACGGTTGACAGAACACGCTCCGGCTTAAATGGCTTAACGATGAAGTCCTTTGCTCCGGATTTGATGGAATCCATTACCATCGTCTCCTGTCCCATAGCGGAACACATAACGATCGTTGCTCCCGGATCCATCGCCTTGATCTCCTTTAACGTCTCCAGTCCGTCTTTATTCGGCATCGTAATATCCATGAACACAAGATCCGGCTTCTCTGCCGTATATGCCTCTACTGCTTTCACGCCGTCCTCTGCCTCGATCAGATCTGTATACCCTGCCTGTGACAGTGTATTCTTTAACATCATTCTCATAAATGCTGCGTCATCCACTAACATAATCTTTGCCATTTTCTTCTACCTCACTTTTGTTATTATTGTTGTTATTATCATTATAATTTATTTACGCAGATAACTCCTTGGATTTATCTGGTAGTTATACCGCCAGTTCTTCTGCGTCCGCGTCATTGCCGGACTCCAGAATACGATCCTCGATCTTGACCGCTACATTCTTATTATGTACGCCAAGCTGCCCGCTGAACCACGGCTGTCCCTCGATAAACAAGGAAACCAGTGAATCCTGAGGCTTATTCAGATCGATCACGTCTCCCACATGAAGGTTATAGACATCATCCAGGCTCAGCCTTGCCACACCAAGCTGCGCCATAATATCCATCTTGGATTCCCTGATGCTCTCCAGGATATCTTCTTTGCTGTTCCTGTGAAGAATTGAATCATTCTTCTTCGCCAGATGCTTCGTCTTATCAATAATCTCAAATATATTGCTCAGAAGCGTCCCCGGGATACAGATATTCATAGTTCCTTCGATCTCATTCATCGAGATGTGCAGCATAACGATAACAACCGTCTCATCCACACTGATCCCCTGGAACATGCTTGGATTCTCTTCAATGTAATCAAACTTAGCGTTTACATTGATATAACCCGCCCACACGTCATTCATGATCGCAACCGGATACTTGATGATCTTCTCATACAACGCGAGCTCGATATCCGTATAAGTATACGACATATCTATCGTAAGATCCGTCCCTGTTCCCCCAAGAATACGGTCTATCATAGACGCCATCAGCATCGGGCTGATATGAATGAGCATAGGGGGGTTGCTGGAGCGGTCCGGGAGCTCTACTTCTGCGACAGTCAGTACGTCTGAGTCATTCAATGCATTCCCAAACTCATAAAACCGCTGTTCTTCTACTCCCACTACCTCCACCTCGCTTGCCACACGGAATAATCCGTTGATCTGTGAAGTAAAGATTCTGGAATAGTTGTCGTAGATACTGCTGAGCATCTTCAGCTTATCCTTCGTATACTTCTTCGGACTAAAGAAATCATACTTCTTATATTCCTTTTCGGGCTTTTTCGGTTTTTCTGCCACTTCGTCCGCACCAGAATTCTGCATCGAATTCAACAATGCGTCTATCTGACTTTGCGATAATACATCTGCCATCCTAAACTCCCACCTTTGTTACTATAATTACCTGTTCATCTCCTGATAATACTCTTCCAGAGTATGCTCAACTGCATCGGACTTCGTGATCAGAAGCTCAACACGCCGGTTCTTCGCCCGATTCTCCGCCGTATCAAACGGTGCGATCGGCCTCCACTGCCCATATCCAAGAGGTACGATCTTATCCGGTGAAACCTGCGTCCGCTGTTGGATGAAAGCCGCCACCCTTGCCGCTCTCTCCGCTGACAGAACCCTGTCATTCTCCGGATTATTCGGCACATTCGGATCTGCCTGTGTCGTATGTCCCAATACCTGGATCTCTTTTACAGACTCACTCACTTCCGACAAGATAGAAGCAAACTGCGCCAGTATATCCGACCCCTCTTCCTTGATCACGGAACTGTCCCCGTCGAAGAACACATTATCCCGGAACGTAATAAAAGTATAGCCGTTCCCTTTGAATAATTCTACCTCACTGGTCAGGTTCGCCTCTTCGACCGCCTGCTTAAGGCTCTCGAACAGATCGTCAAAAGCATCTGCATCCACGCCGCCCGGAACCTCGTCGTTCGCGTCTATATTCGGGTCTTCCGCGATCTGGGATACATCTTTTGCATCCGGGTTAAAGCTCTTAACAACCTGGATCCATTTTGCCTGGTCCAAAGTAGAGATGGAATATAATAAAACGAAAAAACACAGCAGCAGGGTTACCAGGTCACCATATGTATCCATCCAGTTCGCGCCGCCGCCACCGCCGCCACTCTTTCTTTTTTTCATGATCTCCTCCTGTTACTCTTCGTCTTTCCCCTTCTTGCCTTTTGAAACTGCGTCCGGATCCAACAGCTTCTGGCGTTCCTTCTGAGATACGAATGTAACCAGCTTCTCTCTTAAGAACTTCGGATTATCTCCCGCCTGGATCGCCAGGATCCCTTCTATCATAATAGACTTATATAATAACTCTTCGTCGTTCCTTACCTTCAGCTTATTTCCGATCGGAGAGAAGATCAGATGGGCGAATACACAGCCGTAGAATGTGGTGATCAGCGCCACCGCCATCGCAGGACCGATGTCTCCCGCACCGCCTTCTCCTTCCAGGTTCATTCCCTTCAGCATGTTTACCAGACCGACCAGTGTACCGATCATACCAAACGCAGGGGCTTTTGCCTCCAACATCGAATAGATCCCGATACAGTCTTCATGCCTGGTCAGCATGGCGTCCACGTCGCTCTCCAGAAGATTCCTCACCTCTTCCGGCTCCGTCGCGTCCACGATCAGCATAATTCCCTGCTTAAAGAACAGATCGTCGATCTCGTTCGCCTTCTCTTCCAGCGCCAGAAGTCCGTTCTGTCTCGCAAGCTGCGCCATCTCCACCAATGTGTCGATCAATTCGCCGATATTGTACTTCTTCCCCTGAAACAGGATCTTCGTATGCTTAAGCAGAGTTGACAACCTCTTGAACGGATAACTTGCAATTACCGCCGCAATTGTTCCGCCCAGAACGATCGCAAGACTGTCGACATCATAGAAATTACCAAGTTTATCCGTGCCAATGCCGACGAATACGATCAGCACCGCACCGATGATCACACCTAAAATACTAGTTATATCCACTTTTTCTCACTCCTTACCTATTACCTTATCTATCTGCACGGTAACAATGTATTCTGCCATTGTACTCAATTGTTTTCTCTATTATCTCTTCAACGCTTTCTTTCACTATATAAAACTTCCCGTTCGTCATAAGGATCTTCGACTCCGGGATCAGCTCAACGGATTCTATATGAGCACTGTTCAGCACAATCTTCGTATCATTTAACTTCGTCAGCATTATCATATCATAATTCCTTACAAATATCAAACACATCCATTCGCCAGGGCGTCTGGTTTATGCTTTACTCGGCTGCAGCGGTAAAAAACCATACAGACAACTAGGAGGAAACCTCTGCAGGTTCTTTTCTGCATGGGCTCCCCTTAATTGTCTGTGCATATCGTTAAGAAAATGCTAATGATTAACGCTTCATGTTCACGAGCTCTTGAAGCATCTCGTCTGTTACCGTGATGATCTTGGAATTCGCTTGGAATCCTCTCTGGGTTGTGATCATGTTAGAGAACTCATTGGCAAGGTCTACGTTCGCCATCTCAAGCCAGCCGCTCTTGATCTTGCCGACCGGGCCGCCGTTTGGCTTGATCGCCTCAACCTCACCGGAGTTCGCGCCCGGCCTGTAGTAGTAACCGCTCTGCTTCTCAAGACCGTTGGGGTTCTCTACGGATACAAGGGCTAACTGTGCGATCGGAACCGAACGCTTATTGATATCCGTACCCATGATCGTTCCGTCTTCGTTCATCGTCCAGCCCTGGATATCGTACTGCATACCTGTCGTTGGGTCACGTGGGATGCGGATTGCTGAAAGTTCGTCTACATACTCTGCCGCAACTCCCGGAACACGGTCTATAGCTGCAGTTACCTCAGTAGAAGTAATAGGATTTCCGTTAGCATCTTTCGTTGTTCCCCATGGCATAGACTGAATACCCTTGTTTACATCTCCATTTACACCTGGTACATTGGCTGTAATTCTGATATTCGCTGTCTTTGGATTAGATACATCATTGTAATTATCAAGTGAAATTGTATATCCGGCAAAATCTTTACCTGTTTTTGTTACTTCTGCTATCCAGTCTTGTACTTGTTCCTGGAATTTTGCTTTATCGCTAGTTTCTACAGTTATACCGCCAATAGTTATTGTAGCAGCTGTAGCCGGTGGACCTGCTGTTGCAGGTGTTTGTGTAACCTCCGCCTTTGTTATCGTATACACAGCCGGTGAAGCCGGTATCTCTGGTATACCCGTACCTTCTTCCAGAGCATATCCATATACATAACTACCCTGATTATCTACCAGGTATCCGTTGTTATCCACACGGAAGATACCTACCCTTGACAGATATAATCCGGAATCCGTTACGCTCGTAAAGGAACCGTTTACCATATTACCTACCAGGAAGAATCCCGTACCGTCGATCATACAATCCATCGGATTAGAAGACGGTGAAGGCGCTCCCGTCTCGAACTCGGATGAGATCGAGGACAGGGTAGAACCATAACCTACCTGGGAAGCGTTGTGTCCGCCGGCGGCTCCCGCCATAACACTTCCGCCCGTACTGCTAATAGAGTTCGAGTACATCGCATCCTGGAAGTTGTAGCTGTATGATTTGAATCCCCATGTATTAACATTCGCTATATTATTACCGATTACGTCTAGTTTTGACTGATGTGCTTTGAGTCCTGCGACTCCAGCGATCATTGATCTGACCATAGTCTTATTACATCCTTTCTTTTTCCATTCTCCGCTGTCTTCTCTTATGTATCTGCAAGTCGTACAGATACGAAACCTCCACGAATGGTCCGGTCTACATTAAGACAGCGCTGTCGATATTCGTAAATATATTTTCCTTCATCTCTGCTCCGGACATCGTTGTTACCACGATGTTATGAGGAACGTTCACTATAAAGGCTCCGCTCTCGCCGATGACCACCACGTCTCTGGAACCTTTCTCTTTGGCTTTCTTAACTGCCTGATTCAGGTTCGTAAGGAGACTGTCCGTCATCTCGATCCCACGCTCGCGGACTCTCTGTGCCGCATGCTTGGAGAACTGGACAGATTGGGCTTTGTCGGCTTCTTTGTGCAGAATATCTGCAAACTGCACCTGTGTACTTGTATTCTTACCGGTGTTCGCGCCTGTTACGGTCGCCGCCCGTGTCTGCAGCTGTGCCGCGGATGCATGCTGCAGCTTAAGAGCTCCGGCATTCGTGATCTGATTCGTCTTACTCATCAAATATGCACCGCCTTTATCTCTGATCCCCTTTTGATATTCCTTCTTATAATACTCTTATACGTCAGCCTTACTTTTTGTTCGTCTGCGTACTAGAAGTCGTCCCCTCAGTCTTATTGTTCGTCTTATTCTCCAGATCATCAAACGCATTCGCCGGAACATCCCCGACTGCCATGATCTGAGCCAGTTCGTATTTCTTCCCGTCTACATATACGGATGTTGCTCCTGTAAGATCCACGCCTGTTACCGTGCCTTTGACCTTACTGGTGATATCCCCGTCGTCGTTGGTGATGGCGATGGTCACCTCTCTGCCGAGAAGCCCTGTCGAATAAGTAGTCAGCGTCACCTGCGAGAGATTGTTCGTCACCGTGGCGATACTGGAGATCGCATCGGATAACTTCGTCATCGTATTCATCGAAGACATCTGCGTCATCTGCTGCATCATCTCGCTGTTACTCATGGGATTTGACATATCCTGGTACTTAAGCTGTGCTGCCAGCAACTGCCAGAAGTCGTCCATGGTCATCTCGCTGTTGTTCGCAACCGCCGATGTCTGTGTGCTAAGCGTCGCATCATATGCAAACTGAGACGCTTTACTTGTCAGATTATCAGTATTGATCGGCATACCTTGTATTCACTCTCCTTTCTATAACTATCCTGCAAGCCCTAACCGCAGCTTCTGCAGGAAATCTCCGGCGTCCTCGCTGTCCTGATTCTTGCCGTTCTCTTTCTGCTTCCGTTGTTCCTCGCCTGCCTGCTCGTTCTCATCTTTGGTCTGGTTCAGATAATCTGTCTCCTGCTTCTCCACGATGATCGTCGTCTCTTCTCCTAAGTTGCGGTCGATGATGTTACCAATCTCCCTTGCATTCTGGCCTAATGCCTCCCATGCTTTCTTCTCGGAGCAAATGATCGAGATCGTCGCCTGCCCGCCTTCATAGAGTACTTTGATCGCAAGCTTTCCAAGGTTCGCAGGTTCGATATGTATCTCGAACTCCGTCGCACCTTCCGCAAGTTTCGAAAGCAACTGATCCGTTACCTTCTGCGGCAGCTCTTCCGGCTGTTCCACGTGCACTGTCGTCACTTTCTCATACACAGGTACTTCCGCCCTCTCGGTTCTCGGCGCTTCTGCCATGACCGGCGCTCCTGCCTCTGCCATCGTATTCTCCGGCTGTACCTTGAGCTCTTCTTCCGGCTGCGACGTCTTCCCTCTGTCCTTAAGCTGAGATGCAAGATCCGATGTCTCCTGCTTTGTCTCGGACAGATCTGTATGTTCCGCCGGCTGTATATCGGCTGTCCGGATCTCTGCCGTATCCGCGCCTGCCTGCTGTTTTGTGTCTGCCGTCTGCTTCGGCTGCACGTCAGCAACACCTTCTGCCTGTACCTGCGTCACAACCGCCTCCTCAGAAATTCCTGCTCCTGTCAGAGACTCTGTGTCTACGGGCATCACCTCCGGCGCCGCCTCTTCTGTCACCTGCATGATCTGGATCATCTCAGGACGCATGCCCTGGCTTAACTGATATGCCGCCATCAGCCCGTCTGTCTGGCTGTCCGGCTCTTCTGTCTTATCCGTCGTCCCCGTATCTTCTGATACTTGATCTTTCTCCGTATCATTTGACACATCGTCTTTCCCCGGATCGACGTCCTTGTTATCCTTCGCGATCTCCTTGCTGTCTTTCGTGCTCTGGCTGTTCTCCTGCTTTCCCTGAAGCAATACACGGAAATCATCTGCCCCGCTGCCTGCATTGCCGCCCGTCTTCTGACTGCCGGTAAGCTGCAGGCTGATATCGCTTCCTTTCACGCTTAAACTATCCATTGGCTGTTCCTCCTTTCTCCATAATATTATATATAGTAATCTGCTGTGCGCAGTATTACCCCATAATCCTTGCCATCGCCTTTTTTGTGGCAACAAATTCTTCGATGAAACGTTCTTCCTCTTTCTGGACTTCGCTCTCGTATTCTTTGAACTTCTTTTCCTTGAGCTTATCTATGGAAGAGGTCTCCTTCTTCGCTTCCACCACTTCATTGCGTTTGGCTTCTTCTTTCTCTTTGAGCTTCGCAAGCTCTTCGTATTTCTTACGGATCCTGACTCCCAGCGCTTCCAGGTAATTCTCATATGTATGGATATCGCTGACTTTCATCCCATTCATCCTGCATTCCCGGAATTCCAGAACACACCGATGATGCTCCTCTTCCATCCTCTCGATCGCGGCTTCACATTCTCTGACTTTCGCAAGGATCCTTGCATGCTCCGCCTTCAAGCCGTCAAGCACCTGTTCCTTATAACCCAGCACCGTATCCAGTGAGAAAAAGAACTTCTTCATCGCACAATCTCCTTCATCATCTTCAGAGAATCTTCTCCCGAGAAGCTTTCGTCGATCTTCTGCATCAGGAACTCATTGACCCGGTCGATCTTAGAGATCGCCTTATCAAGTCTCGGATTCGTACCGGACTTATATGCCCCGATGGAGATCAGGTCTTCATTCTTCGCATATATACTCAGGATATCCCGCATCTTTGCCGCCGCCTCGCGGTGTTCTTCCGGTACGATATTCACCATAAGACGGGAAATACTGGCATTCACATCAATCGCGGGGAAGTGATTCTCATTTGCCAGTTTTCTTGTAAGCACTATATGACCGTCCAGAATACCGCGCACGGTATCTGCTACCGGTTCGTTGGTATCGTCTCCTTCTACCAGCACCGTATAGATCCCGGTAATGGAGCCCTTCTCAAACTTGCCGCTTCTCTCCAGAAGCTTTGGAAATTCTGCATAGATAGAAGGTGTGTAGCCTCTTGCAACCGGCGGCTCTCCAGTCGCAAGCCCGATCTCACGCTGCGCCATGGCAAATCGCGTAAGAGAATCCATCATCAGCAGAACGTCTTTTCCCTGGTCTTTGAAATACTCCGCGATCGTCGTCGCAACCAACGGACACTTCATACGAAGCATCGCCGGCTGATCAGACGTAGCGACCACCAGGATACTCCGCTTCATCCCTTCCGGTCCAAGATCCTTTTCAATAAATTCCCGCACCTCACGGCCTCGCTCGCCCACAAGTGCGATCACATTGATATCAGCCTTCACATTCCGGGCGATCATACCAAGCAGGGTACTCTTCCCGACTCCGCTTCCCGCGAAGATTCCGATACGCTGTCCCTTGCCCACCGTATTCAGCCCGTCGATGGCTTTCACCCCGAATTCCAGGGGATCCGTAATAGGAGGACGTGTCAGCGGATTGATATAAGTATTCTCAACATAATAATATCTGGAAGACGGCAACGGCCCTAAGTCGTCCATTGGCTTCCCCGTCGCGTCGATGATCCGTCCTCTCAGGAACTCTCCCACCGGGATCTTAAGTCTCTTCCGGGTGTTCCTCACGAAGCTTCCTGCCGAAACCCCGTTCAGATTCTCATATGCCATCAACTGCATCTTGTCTTCCCTGAATCCAACAACTTCTACCGGGATCTGCCGATGTTTCTCTTCATTATAGATCATGGCAATATCACCGATACTGGCATGATTGCCGGAGGACTCCATCGCCATCCCGATCACATTCTCTATCTTCCCTATATGACTGATCGTCTCTGCCTTCTGTATCAGTTCCGGCAATTTCGAAAACATGCCCTCTCACCTCAATTACGCTCTTACATTATTCAGTATATCCTTGATGTTCTCTAACTGTGTGCTGACACTCGCATCAATGATCTCATCCGGAAGTTCTATGATGCAAGTCCCTTCTTCACCGTTATCCATGGTAATGATCTTAATGCTGTCCGACAGACGGGACAGCGCCTCCATGAACTCCGCGTCCACATCCATCGACACGATCGTGTCGCACTTCGTGATGTAGATCTTCGCCCACCTCTTCTTCGTGATCTTGTCTGTCGCGGCAAGGATCATCCGTTTCACGATATCCCCGCTGGACTGCAGGCTGGTCTGGATGATCTTCTCCGCTATCGCAAGAGCGATCTTCTTCAAATCGTCTATGTACTGTTCCAACAGCTTCTCCTTCTCACGGGAGACGCTTTGGAGTACCTCTGTTATATTATTCTCCAGCTTCTGCACTTCTGCATCCAGAAGCCGTCTCTGTTCCTCATATGCCTCGCGGGTTCCGTCTCTGTATCCTTCTTCCTGGCCTTCCCGATACCCCTTCTCACGAAGGATCTCTGCCTGCTGGCGGGCGTCGGAGACGATCTTCCTCGCTTTCTCCTCCGCTTCCGCAACCATCCTTTCAAGTTCTTCCGCAGAGATGGTCTCTTCCTCTTCTTCGGCTTCCTCTTCCACACCTTCCTCTTCCGGATCTTCCTCCGGAGGGTCTTCTGCTATCTTAAATCCCGCGAAGAAATCATATGGCTTGATATCCTGACCGTGATCCGGTTCTTTCACAATCCTAGGCAATGATTTCATCCTTTCCGCTCTTAACAATGATCAGTTCTCCGGCCTCTTCCAGTCTTCGGATTACGCCGACAATTCTCTGCTGCGCTTCCTCAACGTCACGCAGACGGACATTAACCGTAACTTCAAGGTCAGACTGGATACTCTCAGCCATACGTGAAGATACATTTGCAAATACAAGCTCCTTGATATTCTCGTCGGAACCTTTGAGTGCGTATACAATATCCTTGACATCGCATTCGCGGATGAATCTCTGGATCGATCTGTTGTCCATGGATACGATATCTTCGAATACGAACATCTTCTTGCGGATGGTCTCTGCAAGTTCTTCGTCGGTCTTGCCCAACTCGTCGAATATGTATTTCTCGTTCGCCCTGTCCATATGATTCATGACGTCCGCGATGTAGTCAATACCGCCAACCGTAGTAACATCCGCCGTAACCATACCTTCGAAACGCTTCTTAAGAGAATCTTCCACGACCTTGATCGCATCCGGAGAAGCGCTCTCCATCCTGGCGATCGCCTCCACCACTTTGATCCGCTTCTCTTTCGGCAGTTCACTGATAACCGCCGACGCCTGGTCCGAATCCGCGTAAGACAGAACCAACGCGATCGTCTGCGGCCTCTCGTGCTGCAGGAAAGAGATCAGGTTCTTCACATTGCTCTTACGCATGAATTCAAACGGCCGTATCTTCAGGGACTTGGATAATTTGTCAAGGAGGGACTGCGCCGTGCTCTCTCCAAACGCTTTCTCAAGTACGGCCCTGGCATACTCCATACCTCCGTCTGTGACTACCTTCTGCGTAAGACAAGTCTTATAGAACTCATCCAACACCAGCTCCATCTCATCCGGGGTAATATGCCCGAGCTTCGCCACCTCGATCGTCAGCTTCTCAATATCGCTCTCGCTCAGATGCTTATAGATCTTCGAAGCCTTATCGGCTCCAAGCGAGACGATGACCGCCGCCGCTTTCTGCTCCGGTGCCAGTTTACTCTCCTCCACTTCCAACACCTCCATTCAGCCAGTTCTTCAATAACTGTGCGGAAATCTCCGCATTCTGCTCAGCGAACTCACGGACGCTACGCTTCAGTTCCATACTTCTGTCATTCTGCATCTCCTGAATCTCCTCATTGATATCAAGAATAGCAGAACTTTCTTCCTCTTCTTCGACAAATTCTTCTATCTCTTCTTCATCCTGCCTGTTGCGTCTTCTCATGATCAGTATGACAACAACTGCGATCAGGACTAAGATCAGTGCGATCGCCGCGATCAGCGCCCACAGCGGTATGCTCTCGAATATCCTGCCGGAAGACGCTTCCTTTGAATCATCCTTCTCGCCGATTCCGTCGAACGGTGCGCTTACGATGGTAATCTTCTCTTCCTGGACGTCCGACGCAATACCTGCCGCCGTACCTACCAATGCACGGATCTGGTTCTCACGGAGGCTGCCGTAGCCGTTCCCATTGATCGCTACGGATACGGTAACATCCTCGATGGCGCCCGGGTCGATCTGCCCCTGCTCCTTTAGTTCGTTCACCAGGTAATCCCTGGTCGCGCTCTCACTGTAAGCGTTGGATCCGTCGTCCTCACCGTCCGTATTATATTCTGCCGTATCGGCGTTCGTCTCTGTTCCTGCTACTCCGCCGGCAGCATCGCCTGTCGCCGCCTGCTCTTCGTAGAGTTCTTCATGCTGAACGATCCCGCTCTTATCTTCTTCATCTATCTTATCCGGAGTGGTATATGTCGTCTCTTCACGGATCAGCTTCTCCAGATTCACTTTCGCTCTTGCCGAGACTCTGACATTGTCCTGTCCGTAGATCGGCCCCAGTACCTTCATGACGTTATTCGAGATCTGGTTCTCAGCCATCCGAGCCAACTCTTCCGTGTCAGATGTGCTTGATGAATTCTCTGCCCCGTTGCCTTCTGCGGAGACGTCATTCCCGTTCCCGTCAAATACCGCCACATCTTCCAGTTCCATTCCCGGTATACTCTTAGACACCAGTCTCTGGATCGCAACCGACTGTTCCGCCGTCGGCGATCCTCCGTCGCTCATCGTCACCACTGCCGACGCGCTGGATTTCTCTTCTTCATCATCCAACGCATACCGGCTCTCTTCTCCCAGAGCGATCGTTACCTTAGCATCCTTCACTCCGTCAAACAGGCGGATCGTAGAACCGATCCTGTCCTGCAGCTCATAGAGCTTATACGTCTTCTTATCCGAATCCGTCGTCAGCATGCTCGCATTATCTTTAAAGGTATCGTATGTAAATCCACTCTTCGGATAACCTTCCTGGACAAGCGTTGCCTTCGTCTGATCCACTACGTCTTCCTTGACCAGGATCGTCGAATCCCCGCTGAATTTATAATCAACTTCATCCTCCTGCAGCTTCTGCACGATCTGCTGCGCCTCTTCCTGCCCTAACCCCGAGAACAGTTCTACATAAGGACGGTTGTTCAGAACCACCGCGATCACGACCGCAGCAACGATCAGAACCGCAGCTCCTGCAATGATCAGTTTCTTCGTCTTACTGCTTAAATTACCCGCAAATTCTTTAAACTGCCCAAACTTTTCTTTCATCATCCAAACCCACTTTACCGATTTTATGTGCCATAACCTTTACAGCAAAAAGTGTCAATCTATAGATGCCGCGGCAACTATAGATTGATACGCATAATTTCATTATAAGCTTCCAACGCCTTGTTTCGCAGAGAAACCAACACGTCCGACGCAAGCTGAGCTTCCGATGACGCGATCCCAACCGTATGCGGGTCGTCGATCTGACCCGTCGCCAGAAGATACTGATTCTTTGCCAGAGTATCTTCTGTCGTCCTTACTTCGTTGATCGCCTCTTCAAATACAGACTTGAATACCGCGATCCCCGCTTCCCCTTTTACTTTTACCGTATCTGAACCCGACAGATCCGACAATGTTATCGGCTGCATCGGTGTTATGAACATCTCTCCCATGACCGTATCCTTCCTTTCTTCTATTCAATCTCACATATCTTTCTATGTCCCACAGCAAGACGCCCTGCGGCAGACCACAGAACATCTCCCCAGAACATGCCGCTTACTGCACCTTGACCACGCTCTGGAATCTCTTGATATCATTGCTCACTGACTGCAGCAGATACTGATAATGCAGCGTACTCCTTGCAATCTTTGTATTTTCCACATCTGCGTTCACATTGTTCTCATCTACCCGTCCGGAATCATCCCTGCTGTACACGAGACAATCCGCCTCATCGATCGCCTGCCGGATCTTTGATGTGTTCTTCGTCTGGCTTGCCGCCTGAAGCCTCTTACGATATTCGTCTTCAAAGCTGACCATCTTCTTCTTATATCCCGGCGTCTCTACGTTGGCTATATTCAACGCAAGGACTTCCTGCTGCTTCCACAGAAAATCCAGAGACTTCTGTGACATTGCGATTGTATTACCAAATATCATAAATTATCACTTCCTTATGTGTATATTGTTAAAATATTATTTCGACACAAAATAACCATTTTCAACTATTATAGCTTTTATTCCACAGAAAGTCTATACTTTTCACAACATTTTATGAATTTCCAGATGCGTAAATCCCTTCCATAATCATGCGGATCCGCGTCTTATCCCTCCCTTGTTCTAACATAAATATATGTTAGAAGGTCATAAACTGTTATATCATATAATAATATCGCGATCCGTTCCGCCAATCATAATATCGTGATCAGCCGTATGTTATATCGCTTCATATTATAATATGAAGGAATTCTGTCCGTCCGTATCCCCGGACGCCCAGCTTAGATAACTCGACCGGCTTAACATCTGCAGGCGCATCAGATCTACAAAATACTGCGCATCCGTCTGGGACAGCCGGTATGTTCCGCTGCCGTTCTGCGTACCTGACGTACCCTGCGCCCCGTCCGCCAGAATCGGATCCGAAGACACGGTACCCTTCCCTTCCGTCCGAACACTCACCGTCTTATTAATCGTCAGATCCGAATTCATATACCCCTTGATCCTTGCAATATAATTCCTCGTCTCGGAGAACGGCGGCACTCCCCCGTACTTCGCCACATTCCCGCTTCCGGCGTTATAAGCGGCTAACGCAAGATCTATATTGCCGTTATATTGCTTTAGTTTCTGGGAAATGTACTTCGCGCCTCCCATGATATTGCTCCTTGCGTCAAATGGATCCTCTACTCCCAAAGACTTCGCCGTCGAAGGCATCAGCTGCATGACTCCCTGAGCCCCCGCCGGGGACACCGCGTTCGCGTCGAAGCCCGATTCCGCTTTCCCCATTGCTTTCAACAGATTCAGCGGTACATCATAGCGCTCCGCAGCCTCTGCGAAGATCGCATCCATGCTCTGCTCAGATGCGTCCGCGCCCTGTGATCCGATCTGCGCCCCATCCTCTCCCTGGCTGCGCAGTGCGTTGATCTTCATCAAAGTATCCATGAAAGTATCTGAGGACTGCTTGACAGAAGATATCGACGACTGGCCGTATGTATTCGAGAAACTCTGGATCTGATCGAACACATTGCTCATGTACTTGTACCAATTTTCATAAATCTTATAGTCCATTCCCATAATCCTTGCAGCCTCCTTTAATTCTTATCTGAAAACAAAAACGAAAAGATATTTTCATTATTTACATTATACATATACTAAGCTTTATTATATTACCACTTTTATTTTATTTTGAAAAGATTTTTAACCTAATTTTCTTATAATATGTAAAAATTAACACTCTGAACCTCCTGCCGCCGAAATGTGCAGGTAAGATATAACAAAATTTCCTAAAAATATGGCATTTTCCCGCCAAACAGATATTTACATTCTCATCAATACGTTATAAAATAGAATTTAAGTTGTATCATTTATTTTAATATATAATTAGGAGGAATGAATTGTGTTAAAAAATTTGAAAGTGAGAAGCAAACTTGCTATCTCATTCGGCATTACGATGTTGTTCTTTGTTATTGCGATCATCACTGCCACCATTGGATTGAACAGCGTGTCCGGGGGGCTGAAAGATTTCTATAATATTCCATATCCAATGGTATCCTCTGCTTTAGAAGCACAGTCTGCTACACGCAAGATCCAGCTGAGTATGTACCGCATCGCAGTGGCAACTGATACGGCTACCAAGCAATCGCTTCTAGCCGAGATCGATAAAGCAGCCGAGAAGATGAACGAAGCCCTTGCAACCCTTGATGAATCTTATGAAGGGGATCCTGCATTGCTGACTACGGCGCAGAACGCCGTTCAGGTCCTGATCAGCGCAAGGCAGGCAGCCCTTGATTGCCTGAATTCCGGCGACGACGACGGTGCGATCGCGGTCCTGAACGGAGAATATGCCGATGCAGGGACGGCGTTTGCACTGGCTACGGACGATCTGATCAACGAGGCGCGCAGTGAAGCTGATGCCTTTTATGCAGACGGTGAGAAAACCAAGCGGAATTCCACATTGATACTGCTTGCACTTGCAATTCTCTGTCTTATATTCACAGTCTTCATGGCGCTCAAGGTGATCCGGGATATCACTCACCCGATCGCAGAGATCGAGGAAGCTGTAAAGGCGATGGCAAAGGGTGATATGCATTCGAAAGTTACATATGAGTCTAAGGACGAATTGGGCGTCCTTGCCGATAATCTGCGGTTTGTACTAAAGACTTTGTCCGAATACATCGCGCATATCTGCAGCAGAATGGATTCGCTTGCCGAAGGCGATCTGAGTGTCGAGATGGATATGGATTATCTCGGTGAATTCGAGTCGATCAAGCGTTCCGGAGCCAAGATCATCCATTCTCTGAACGATGCACTGGGACAGATCCACCTGGCATCCGAGCAGGTTGCAAGCGGTTCGGACCAGGTATCCAGCGGCGCGCAGGCATTGAGCCAGGGCGCTACCGAGCAGGCAAGCTCCGTAGAAGAATTAGTAGCGACATTAAGCGACTTGTCCGATCAGGTAAACCAGACGGCGCAGAATTCCCGCGACGTCAATGATCTGATCGCCCTTACCGGCAATGAGGTGAATAACAGTAATATTAAGATGGCGTCCATGATGACAGCCATGACCAAGATCAACGAATGTTCCAGCCAGATCGAGAAGATCATCAAGACGATCGAAGATATCGCCTTCCAGACCAACATCCTTGCCCTGAACGCCGCTGTCGAAGCTGCGCGTGCCGGTGAAGCCGGAAAGGGTTTTGCGGTCGTAGCGGACGAGGTAAGAAGCCTTGCTTCCAAGAGCGCGGAGGCTGCAAAGGATACCACAGTATTGATCGGCAATTCTCTTACTGCAGTATCTGAAGGAAATCAGATCGCCGCGGAGACACAGGAGTCTCTCGAGAAGGTGGTAAGCAACGCACAGCATATCACGGAGAATATGGCTACTATCACACAGGCAACCGACGTACAGGCGGAAGGGCTCTCCCAGGTTACTCTGGGAATCGACCAGATCTCTTCTGTGATTCAGACCAACTCTGCTACGGCACAGGAAAGCGCCGCCGCAAGCGAAGAATTATTCAGCCAGTCCAGTCTTCTTAAGAGCCTGGTAGGACGTTTCCGCTTGAAGGGCATGAGCGCAGCGCCGTCAGCCGGAAAACTTACCGCGGCATCAAATACCGCCGCACCGGCTCCTGTAAGCCAGCCGTATGAATCATCGTCCTATGAGCCATACGAACCGTATGAATCATCTCCTTCTGCAGATGAAAACTATACAGCCGACGATAATTATGTACCGCCGTCAACGGAAGACACAAGGCAATACGAAGCTCCGGCAAAGAGCCTCTCTCATACGAGTTCCTTTGTGGACGACATGGCAAAATATTAAAAATCATATATACCCATAGAATAAGGATGCCGCTGCAAACCAAGATTTGCAGCGGCATCCTTATTCTATGGGTATATATACTCCTAAGACTCTCTTTGCGGCAGGACTCTTCTTTATGACATGTGGCGCATAATCTCCTGCTTCATCTTCAGCACCTCCAGATCCCCCGGCAAAAGTGCAAGAAGCTGTTCTGTAACGCCGTACGCCTCTCCCCACTGTTCACTGGCAACTAATCCTTTCAGAACCTGCTTCACCTGATTGCCAAGAACCAGGAATTCTTCCGAGATCTGCCGGGGCGGCTCTTTTAATTTCTCTTCCATATAATCGCTCAGACAGCTGATCGCCCCCGACATCTGCGGATAGGTATGAATGGCTTCTCTAAGAAGCGCGATGCACGCCTCATATCTCCCTTCCTCCAGATGCCCGAACACCTTCTCTGCCACAAACACAAACTTGTACCGCGAGGGCAGCGCATAATGATCCGGAATAGCAAGAATTTCTTCTTTATATAAAGCATTCGCCTCTTCCCGCACGCTTCTGCAGTATTCTTTCAGGAGTTCTAAGAGTTCCGCCGTCTCTGCCATTCCCTGAGAGAGAAGTTTCTCTAACATGCTCTGCTTAAGCCGCCCGGCATAGATCGGATAATCCTCCATCAGCGGGCAGATCTTCTCCATGAACGCAGGCATATCAGCGGCTTCCATCCGTCCGTTAAGCTCCTTCACATACTCGTCCCACGTCTCGGCGGGTACATCCTTAAGAAGCGGAGTAAGGGAGAAGCCATTCCTTCCGGCTAACTCTATGATCTGGTGCATGAATCCGGACGGGCAATTCTCTGCGCAGATCTTGTAATACTTCTCTGCTTTTGCCGTCAAGTGCTTTTCCTCGGCATACAACGCCTTCTGGATGCTGACGTACGGGTTATCCGTCCGAAGCCGGGAATACCCTTCAAGAAGCGCCCCTCTCTGTTCGGGATACGCCGCCTTCATCCGGTCCAGATGCGTGTAATGCTTACTTACCAGCTTCTCCCGATCCCACGGGATCCAGGACAGTATCTCGTTCATCTGCGCGGCGTCATTAAGCTCTGCCGCACAGAGCAGCCCCGCCACATAAGTAGCCATCGCATGCTCCCACGCAGTCGTATACGTAACAGAACCGCCCGTCTGGTGCGTCGCCAGTTCCGGATGCTTCTCCAGATACCGCATCGTTTTACGATAATTCCTCACATGGCGGATCCCTTTCTGACACTCATGCAGATCCCAATATAAAGTGGAAAGGATGCTATAGATATGTGCCTGCCCCACTTCCAGAAGCCGGGGCGACAGTAAGATCCTCTCGCCTTCCCTCGCAGCCTCTTCTTTTCTGCCGAGCGCAGTAAGCATCACAGGCAGATGCACCTGCATCCACATCTCGTAGATATGGATCCGCTCTTCCTTCGCCGCAAGCTCCAACCCTTCCCTGCAGTATTCTATCGCAGTCTCTTCCTCATTGATATATCGGTATTCCTGCGCTAACTGCATACAGATATGCGCGGTCGGATTCTCTTCGTAAACCTTGCGGAGCAGGGAGGTATTGCGCTCTACCTTCTTCCTGCCTTCCGATGCCGACCCGTTCTCAACATAACCGTAATGATGGACATAACTGCCAAAAGCCTTCCGCGGATCCTCAAAGGGATACAATCCTTCGTGGATCGGGGAGACGAACTTGATCTCCGGCGTCAGACGGCACATCCTGCCCACCTGGGCGTCATTATAGGACCGCCCCTCCCAGTCATCGTAGTTACGCTGTATATAAGTAGCAGACTGATAATCCCGGTATTCTCCGCTTCTGAAGAACTCTATGATCTCCGTCGTATCCTCAAACCACTCGTCGTCGTCCAGATAGAGAAACCATTCCCCGCCGGCTTCCGTAAGCCCTGCGTTTCTCGCCTTCGAGAAATCATTACACCAGGTGAAGGGAATGATGTGGGACGTATACTGTCTGGCTATCTCAAGGGTCTCTTCCTCCTTTCCCGTGAAGACAATGATCAGTTCGCTGTTCGTCGCGTTAAGAAGGGGAACGATGGAATCCAAACATTTCTTTAAAGTGTCCCTTCGGTCTGATACCAGAAGAGAAATCGTAAGCTGTAATTTCATAAAGCGCCGCTCCTTTTCTCAATTATATTTCTATCCTTGCTGCGCCGCTTCTTCGCGCCGCCTCGCTCACCGCCTGCGCGACCGCTTCTTTCACACGCGGGTCAAATGCTGCGGGAAGGATATAGTCTGCAGTCAGTTCCATGTCGCTTACCAGTCCGGCGATCGCGTATGCGGCGGCGATCTTCATCTCGTCGTTGATATCTGCGGCGCGGACATCCAGCGCTCCTCGGAATAGCCCAGGGAAACACAACACGTTGTTCACCTGGTTCGGGTAATCCGACCGACCGGTCGATACCACTGCCGCTCCGGCTTCTTTCGCCTCTTCGGGATAGATCTCCGGAGTCGGATTCGCACACGCGAAGATGATCGGATCCTTCGCCATAGACCTGACCATATCCGCGGTCAGCGTACCCGGAGCCGAGACCCCGATAAAAGCGTCCGCACCTGCGATCACTTCCGCCAGAGTCCCCTTCTCTTTCATATGGTTGGTAATCTGCGCCATCTCCTTTTTCACAGGGTTCAATCCCTCTCTTCCCTCATAAATGGCTCCTTGCCTGTCTGTCATGATCACATTCTTAAGCCCCATGGAGATAAGCAGGCGGATGATCGCGATCCCTGCCGCCCCGGCGCCTGAAGTAACGATCTTGACTTCGTCAAGCTTCTTTCCAACCAGTTTCAACGCATTCAGAAGCCCCGCCAATGTGATAACAGCCGTTCCATGCTGATCATCATGGAAGATCGGGATATCGCAGCATTCTTTCAGGCGCCTCTCTATCTCAAAACATCTCGGCGCAGAGATATCCTCAAGGTTCACGCCGCCAAAGCTTCCCGCCAGAAGCCGGACTGTTTCCACGATATCATCCACATTCTTGCTTCTGATACAAAGCGGGATCGCATCCACATCTCCAAATTCCTTGAACAGGACACATTTCCCTTCCATAACGGGCATACCCGCTTCCGGTCCTATATCCCCCAACCCCAGGACCGCCGTGCCGTCCGTAACTACCGCCACCGTGTTCCACCTCCGGGTAAGCTCATAGCTCTTGCCGACATCCTTTTGAATCTCAAGACAAGGCTTGGCAACTCCCGGCGTATAGGCAAGGCTTAACGCTTCTTTGGAATCAACACTTGCTCGGGAAACCATCTCGATCTTTCCCTTTAGTTCATAATGCATCTTCAGTGATTCTGATGAATAATCCATAACTTAACCTCCCGTTTTCATATACTCCTTATGGATATTATATACGAGGAATCACTATTTTCCAAATGGAATTTCCGATTTTTTCAAATTGTCCTTCCAGCGACATGACCACGACTACCGTATTCTTCTCCGGATACGCAAGGCAAAACTGCCCATAGTTCCCGTCGGAACGGAAGGAGCCTGGTTCCGGGTTCATTACAAACTGATATCCATATCCAAATCCGGAATACAGGTTATCGGGTTTCCTCAGACAGGAATTATCAACCAGATTCGAGGTCGCCTTCTTCATACCTGATGTCTTTAGACGGCAACAACCATAGAAGAATACGCAACGACCTGGTCGATTCCATAGCAGAATATTATGGGATTACTGTGAAATGTATTTTACAAAATAACGAAAAGATAAACTTATTTTATTGACATAATTTCATCTGCTGCGTATAATAATAGTACAGAACAGGCAACAGCGTGTGTCTGTCAAAGCGCTGAAGTAAGAGAGTGCGCCGGTAGGCATTGTCTTACGGAGCTTTCAGGAGGGGTTGTGCAATGAAACCTCAAACCGGCGTAGGCTAAGAAGCTGAAAGAAAATGCTCTAAAAGACCCTGTCTCACGGCAGGGTCTTCTGTTATATGAAAGAGGAATTAGAATGGATTTATTACAAACATGTGCGGAAGCTTTTGAGCAACTGTTGCCTTACCAATATCATATCGTTATAGGACGAAAAGGGAAAATCCTGGAATTTACACTCTCCTTTGACCGAGCAGATTTTCATCATCTGGCTGGTCTGCATAAACTGACAGATAACGTGCGTTTCTTAACAGGTAAAAGAGAAGTTATTATGCAGGAGATCTTATCCGGCAAACTCAAACTCTCCCATGCTCAGCAGAGTGCATTTTTCCGTCAGATGGAACCCCGCTTAAAACCACTTGCCCATCTTGAAGAATTTCTCGACAGCAATGAAATGATATTTCGATATAATTCCAAAGTACATACTTTCTCTGTTATTCAGGCGGACTATCTTTTACAAAACAATTTTGAAGGGAATCCAGTTTATTTGTTTTTGGTATGCCGCAAAGGGGCAGATACACAAGTATGCCGCACTTTCTTTCCAAAAACAGAAAAAGATTATGCAAAGGGGCAGCCTCGATATACGCTGTTGAAAAAAGAAAAAATCAATCTATATACTGGTAAAACCATCGTCCAGTATGAGCGGTTGATGCCAAAAGCAACAAAACCTCATCATTCTGTTTCATAGGCGCTATGCCTCTTATCATTGTGAAAAGATAAACTTATATTGTATATTTGATCCCCCTATGCTACAATCATAACAGTACTGATCACAAAGGGCCGCACCTGCGTGAAAAGGCGCACAGTTTCAAATAGCTTATGATAGTGAAGGGGGGATATTCTACCCTTTTTCAGAACCTGACGCCTTGAACAGGCGGCGGGTTTTTTTATTTCCGCGAGCAGCTGCCGCGGGATCTTGATCTTTGATTTTCAAGAAAGGAAAAGCATGGAATATAACAGACCTGAACCAATACAACTCATCCATAAGCTGCGGGCAGACCGCAGCCTTGCCAAAGATGAGTGGATCGCTCTGATCGCTAACCGGACGCCGGATCTTGCCGAATACCTCTTCTCTCTTGCAAGGGAAGAACGAGAACTCTATTACGGTCGGGATATCTACATCCGCGGCCTGATCGAATTCACCAACTACTGCCGGAATGATTGTCTGTACTGCGGAATCCGCAAAAGCAATCCTCACGCCGTGCGCTACAGGCTTACACCGGACGCCGTCCTGTCCTGCTGCCGCACCGGATATGAACTGGGTTTCCGTACTTTCGTCCTGCAGGGCGGAGAAGACGGCTATTACACCGACGACAGACTGGCGCCGCTCATCCGGCACATCAAAGAGCTGTACCCGGATTGTGCCATAACTCTTTCCGTCGGCGAAAGATCTTATGACAGCTACCGTTTATTATTTGACGCCGGAGCAGACCGGTATCTCCTGCGGCACGAGACATACAATGCCGGGCACTATTCCCGGCTTCATCCGCCGTCCCTTACCGCAGCCGCCAGGCAGAAATGCCTGTGGGACTTACGCAGCATCGGATATCAAGTCGGAACCGGGTTCATGGTTGGTTCGCCTTACCAGACGCCGGAGCACCTGGCGGAAGATATGTTATTCATCAAAGAACTGAACCCTCAGATGGTAGGGATCGGTCCCTTTATCTCACACCGCCGGACGCCTTTCGCAGACAAGGAATCCGGCGCCCTGGAACTGACCCTGTTCATGCTCGCTCTGTTGAGGCTTATGCTTCCGAAGGTGCTGCTGCCGGCAACTACCGCTCTGGGAACCATTGATCCCTGCGGAAGGGAACTTGGGATACTCGCCGGCGCCAACGTCGTCATGCCCAATCTGTCGCCCACAGAAGTCCGCAAAGACTATCTGCTCTACGACAACAAGATCTGCACCGGGGACGAAGCCGCCGAATGTGTATCCAGCCTCAAGGAACGTATAGAATCCATCGGCTGCCGGATCGTCACCGCAAGAGGCGATTCTCTGAACTATTGATCCAAAATCCCAAATCAGGAGGAACCATAAATGTATGATGTAAATTCAAAACACCCCGAAGACTTTATCAACCACGGCGAGATCCTCGATACCCTTGCCTATGCAGACGAAAATAAGGCAAATGCAAAGCTGATCGAATCTCTCATCGAGAAAGCCGCTCTGCGCAAAGGGCTTTCTCACCGCGAAGCTTCCGTCCTGCTCGCATGTGACGACGACGGGCTGAACCAGAAGATCTTCCGCCTTGCCGAACAGATCAAGAAGGATTTCTACGGAAACCGTATCGTGCTCTTCGCGCCTCTCTACCTGTCCAACTACTGCGTCAACGGATGCACATATTGTCCGTATCATCTGAAGAACAAGCATATCGCCAGAAAGAAACTGACCCAGGAAGACATCCGCCGAGAGGTGATCGCCCTGCAGGATATGGGGCACAAGCGTCTTGCCCTGGAAGCCGGAGAGGATCCGGTCCACAACACCATGGAATACTACCTGGACTGCATCAACACCATCTACGGCATCAAGCACAAGAACGGTGCGATCCGCCGTGTGAATATCAATATCGCCGCAACCACGGTCGACAACTACCGCCTGCTCAAGGAAGCCGGGATCGGAACCTATATCTTGTTCCAGGAGACCTATCACAAAGAAAGCTACCTAAAGCTGCACCCAACCGGCCCGAAGCATGATTATGATTATCACACCACTGCCATGGACCGCGCCATGGAAGGCGGGATCGACGACGTCGGCGTAGGAGTTCTCTTCGGACTGGACAAATACCGCTATGAATTTGCAGGGCTTCTGATGCATGCGGAACATCTGGAAGCAGCTTTCGGCGTGGGACCGCACACCATCAGCGTGCCAAGGCTTCGTAATGCGGATGATATTGACGCGGATTCATTTACAAATGGGATTGACGACGACACTTTCGCGAAGATCGTGGCATGTATCCGGATCGCCGTTCCTTATACCGGCATGATCATCTCTACCCGCGAGAGCCAAAAGACCCGGGAACGCGTCCTTCATCTTGGCATCTCCCAGATCAGCGGCGGTTCCAGGACAAGTGTCGGCGGCTATTGCGAACCGGAACCGGAAGATGAGAAATCCGAACAGTTCGACGTCATTGACAACCGGACTCTGGATGAGGTCGTACGGTGGCTGATGGAGATGGATTATATCCCAAGCTTCTGTACCGCATGCTACCGCGAAGGACGGACCGGAGACCGCTTCATGTCCTTGTGCAAGAGCGGTCAGATCCAGAACTGCTGCCACCCCAACGCTCTGATGACGTTGGAAGAGTATCTGATGGATTATGCCTCTCCCGCCACAAAAGCGATCGGGGACAGGCTGATCGACAGGGAAGTCCTGAACGTACCTAACGAGAAGGCGCGCGCGGTCGTACTGGAGAATCTCCGGCTGATCCACGAAAATAACCGCAGAGATTTCCGCTTCTAAGCACCTGCTGATGAATGAAGCGTATGTTTCCATATGACTAAGGAGGTCTTCCACCATGAGTTTAAATAACACCCCGTCTTCCGAACGCATACACATCGGCATCTTCGGAAAGAGAAACGCGGGCAAATCAAGCATCATCAACGCCCTGACCGGACAGGATCTTTCCATCGTATCCGACATAAGAGGAACCACCACCGATCCTGTCCTGAAAGCCATGGAACTGCTTCCGCTCGGCGCGGTAGTCATGATCGACACTCCCGGCATTGACGACGAAGGCGAGCTTGGCGCACTCAGAGTCCGCAAGGCTCATCAGATGCTGAACAAGACAGACATCGCCGTACTGGTCGTAGACGGGACTGCCGGTATGACCCGGGAGGATGATGACATCTTAGATACGATACAGGCGAAATCCATTCCCTGTATCGTAGTCCTGAACAAAGCCGACCTGATCCCGGATCCCGAACTGCCCGCTGCTCTTGCAGCCATAAAGCAGCGCCTCACCAAATATGCCCTTCCGGTCATCCAGGCAAGCGCCGCCTCCCGGCTTAACATCCAGGAACTAAAAGAACGGATCGCTTCCCTGGTCCCTGCCGAGGATACCAGGCTTCGGATCGTCGGAGACCTCTTGAAGCCTTCCGATCTTGCCGTCCTGGTCGTTCCCATCGACAAAGCCGCCCCCAAAGGGCGCTTGATCCTGCCGCAGCAACAGACCATCCGGGATATCCTGGAAGCAGGCGCCGTCTCTGTCGTGACAAGAGACGCCGAACTTCGCGAAACTCTGGCTTCTCTTGGGAAACGCCCTGTCCTTGTCATCACAGACAGCCAGGCGTTCGAACAGGTTGCCAATATCGTACCAGAGGACATCCCTCTGACCTCATTCTCCATCCTGTTCGCAAGATACAAGGGAAGCCTCCACTCTGTCGTGGACGGCGCAAGGACACTGGATCTGTTGGAAAACGGGGATACGATATTGATATCCGAAGGCTGTACCCATCACAGACAGTGCGAAGATATCGGCACGGTAAAACTGCCGAACTGGATCCGGAAGCATACGGGGAAAGAATTGAACTTTGAATTCACCAGCGGTACCGAATTCCCCTTAGATCTGCAGAAATATCGGCTCATCATCCACTGCGGCGGCTGCACATTGAATGAACGCGAGATGCGATACCGCCAGAAATGCGCCGAAGACGCCGCAGTGCCTATGACAAATTACGGGACTGCCATCGCTTATATGAAAGGAATCCTTGAGAGAAGTATCGCGGTGTTTCAGTCAAAAGGCAGTATTACATAAGCTCTCTCATCCTGCGGGCAAGATACGGCGGAAGATTGGTGATATACCCATCCTTCCGATAACCGCGTTTCGAAAACCGGACCGCATATTCAGGTTTTCGATCTGCAACATATCTTTTGAAAGACGGCGCGGACTTATCTTCACCGCTTTTGACTTCAACAGGAATAATTTCTGCGCCGTGCTGAATTACAAAATCAATCTCACTGTTCTTATCGGAAAAGTACCTTGGTTCGGTTCCAAACTGCCCACGAAGCTGCTGCAGGATGTAGTTCTCCGTCAGCGGGCCTTTGAATTGATAGTCTGTTTTCAAGAGAATTACGCTGTTATCAATCCCCGCCATATGCTTAAGAAGTCCCGTGTCGAACACAAAGAGCTTGAACTGGTCAAGCTTGTCAAAAGCGGAAAGCGGATGTTCCATCTTAGAAACATTGTATACACGGTTGAGCATACCTGCTGAAACGAGCCATTCTATCGCTTCTTCAAAATCACGTGCCCTTGCTCCTTCACGGACAGCGCCGTACATGAATTTTTCATTCGGTTTTGCCAATTGTGTAACAATACTGCGAAAAACCATGAGTATCCGCCCGCTGTTAACTTTACCGTTATGTTTGGAAAAATCATTCTCATATAGTTCAATCAATTCATGCTGTATCCGGGATATTTTTGACGGATCCTTATATTTTATCCACGAGACGACGCATTCCGGCATACCGCCGATAATAAGATATGTGTTATATGCTTCAAGTAAACGATTATGAAAGATTTCTTCCGGCTGCCTTCCCTTTTCTATCCTTTTATAATAAGCAAAACCCGACGGTTCGACCGCTTCAAGAAATTCATCAAATGTCAGCGGAAAGATATCCAGCAGATTCACCATGCCTACAGGGTAGGACTTCGGTTCCGCAAGAAGCGTCCCAAGTAAACTGCCGGCAGAGATCACATGGTAATCATTGGCTTTTTCTTTGAAATATTTGAGTGCGTTCAACGCCTCCGGACATTCCTGGATCTCATCGAAGATGATCAGCGTCTCTTCCGGGAGAATCTTCTCACCGGCGATCATGGACAGAAGCTCTACGATACGCTGCGGATTCTTGTTTGTCTTAAATACGGATTTCAACTCATCTTCTTCGTCAAAGTTGAAGTAGACATAATTGTTATAGTACTCTTCTCCAAATTTCTTCATAAGCCAAGTCTTCCCAACCTGCCGGGCTCCCTTCAGCACCATTGGCTTACGTTCATCATCCGATTTCCAGGCAACCAGGTCTTGTATTGCATTTCGTTTCATACCGATCCGTCTCCTTCTGCTTATATAGAGTTCTATTATAGGATAACACATTTTTCTGAAATTATGAATATGATTTTCGCACGTTTTTCTAGATTTTTGTCTATATTTTTATCTCAACAAAAAAGAACTGCCGCCAAGGGATCTTACACTCTGCGGCAGTTCTAAAAATCCATTCCCGGACACGCCCTAAAACAGCGCTTTCACCGTAGGATAGATCTTCTTAAACTTCTGATATCTTTCTTCATACTTTGCAACCAACTCCGGTTCCGGTTCCACCGTATCCACGACCTTCACAACCTTCTTCGCGATGGTCTCCACATCAGGATACTCCCCGCAGCCCACCGCTGCAAGCATGGCGCCTCCAAGAGCCGGTCCTTCCTCGCTCTCGATCACATCCACCTTAAGATTCATGATATTGGCAAGGATCTTCTTCCACAGCGGGCTCTTCGCTCCGCCGCCGCAGATCTTCGTCCGTTCGATCTTGATCCCCAGGCTCTTCGCAACCTCCAGAGAATCTCTGAGCCCGAACGTCACACCTTCTAACACCGCCTGCGTCATATCTTCTCTTGCCGTATCCATGGTCATACCTATGAACATCGCCCTTGCGTCCGGATTATTATGCGGAGAACGCTCGCCCATCAGATACGGGAGATAGAATACCTGGTTCTCCCCAAGCTTCGTGATATTCGCCTGCTCCGCCGCGAAGTCCTTTGTCTTAAGGATCTCTTCACTCCACCACTTATTACAGGACGCCGCACTCAGCATACACCCCATCAGGTGATAATATCCGTCGGCATGCGCAAAGGAGTGCAGCGCATTGTTCTGGTCTACGCCGAACGTACTGCTTGAGATAAATATGGTTCCGGACGTCCCAAGAGAGATGTTGCACATCCCGTCCCCGACGGTTCCCGTACCGACTGCCGCCGCCGCGTTATCTCCCGCTCCCGCGATCACCTTCACACCGGCAGATAGCCCCAGTTCTTCCGCAATCTCCGGCTTCAGCGTGCCGACCACTTCATAGCTCTCGTATAACCGCGGCAGCTGTTCCTCCGTAATACCGCAGATCTTAAGCATCTCCTTGGACCAGCAGCGATTCTTCACATCCATAAGCAGCATACCGGAAGCATCGGACACATCCGTACAGAAGGAGCCGGACAAGCGATATGCCAGATAATCCTTCGGCAGCATGATCTTCCTGATCTTCTCGAAATTCTCCGGTTCGTGCTTCTTCATCCAGAGGATCTTCGGCGCCGTGAAACCGGCGAACGCAATATTTGCCGTATAGCCGGATAACTTATCTTTGCCGACTGTCTGATTCAGATAATCCGTCTCTTCCCCGGTCCTGCCGTCGTTCCACAGGATCGCGGGACGGATCACGTGATCCTCCCGGTCAAGCGCCACCAGTCCGTGCATCTGTCCGCCGAAGCTGATCCCTGCGACTTCGCTTTTCTCACATTCGCCGACCAGCTCCTTGATCCCTTCCATGGTCTGGGCAAACCAATCTTCCGGCTTCTGCTCCGACCATCCCGGATGCGGGAAATATAACGGGTATTCTTTTGATACGATCTTATGGATCTTGCCTTCGCCATCCATCAATAACAGCTTAACTGCGGACGTCCCCAAATCTACGCCTATATACAACATTCTTTATGTCCTCCTGTCTCCTATATATCTCGCTGCTTCGCGGTAATAATTATCTCCAGGGATTCTCCGTAGGATATCTCACGCCTGCCGGCTGATTGTATCCGATCTCCTCTACCGGCACGCCGATATACTTGAATACTTCAAAGAGAGCCTTTCCATGATGCCCGAACGCAACCGCCCCATGATGCGGATATCCGCCCTCGATCAATACATGGCGGTAGAATCTGCCCATCTCCGGGATCGCGAATACACCGACTCCTCCGAAGGAACGTGACGCAACCGGAAGCACTTCTCCGTGGGCGATATAAGCGCGCAGCTTGTTATCCGCCGTACTCTGCAGACGATAGAATGTGATATCGCCGGGAACGATATCGCCTTCCAATGTTCCCTGGGTCACTTCTTCCGGCAGCGTCCTTGCCATGATCATCTGATACTTCATCTCGCAGAAGGACAGCTTCTTTGACGCCGTATTGCCGCAGTGGAAGCCCATGAACGTATCCTGCAGTGTATAGTCGTATTTATCCTTGATCTCCGCTTCGTACATATCTTTCGGAACGGAATTGTTGATATCCAGAAGTGTTACCACATCGTCGCTTACCACTGTTCCGATGAATTCACTCAGCGCTCCGTAGATATCTACTTCGCATGATACCGGGATTCCCTGCGCCGTCAGGCGGCTGTTCACATAACATGGAACGAATCCGAACTGCGTCTGGAATGCAGGCCAGCATTTCCCTGCGACCGCAACATACTTACGGTATCCCTTATGCGCCTCGATCCAATCCTTCAGCGTAATTTCATACTGTGCAAGCTTTGCAAGGATCTCCGGCTTCTTATTGCCTGCGCCAAGCTCCTCTTCCATCTCTTTTACGATCGCCGGGATCCTCTCGTCCCCTGCGTGCTTGTTATATGCTTCAAACAGATCAAGCTCTGAATTCTCCTCGATCTCGATCCCCAGGTTATACAGCTGCTTGATCGGCGCGTTACATGCAAGGAAATTCAGCGGCCTTGGACCGAAACTAATGATCTTGAGCTCACTTAAACCTACGATCGCCCTTGCGATCGGAATGAATTCATGGATCATATCCGCACAATCCTGCGCGTCTCCTACCGGATATTCCGGAATGTATGCCTTCACATTGCGAAGCTTCAGATTATAGCTCGCATTCAGCATACCGCAGTATGCGTCTCCGCGTCCCTGTACCAGGTTATCACCGCTCTCTTCCGCCGCCGCAATGAACATCTTCGGTCCTTCAAAATGCTTCGCAAGCAGTGTCTCTGAGATCTCCGGGCCGAAATTTCCAAGATATACCACCAGGGCGTTACACCCCGCCGCTTTGATGTCTTCTAATGCCTGCACCATATGGATCTCGCTCTCTACGATGCAGACCGGGCACTCATAGATCCCCTCCGCGCCGTATTTCTCTGTGTAAGCTTTCATAAGATTCGCTCTTCTTGTCACAGACAGGCTCTCCGGAAAACAATCTCGGCTTACCGCCACTACTCCTACCTTCACTTCTGGCATGTTACTCATAATGTTGCTCCTCCTTTTAATTAATATAATTTTATTAATATAACTCTTATTCCACTCCGATCTGAATGACATTCACAGAGTGTGGGCCTACCGTTATCTTCATCCCCTCTTCAAACATCCCCAGTTCTTCGGACAAGACCGATACTCCCGTATGCCCTGCGTCATTATAACTCTCCGGACTGCTGCCGCAGATATAATACCGGACTGCCCGTCCGCTTCCGCGTAAGTCTACCGTGATCTTTGCCGCCTGATCCGCGCTCTTATTCACCACTGCCAGGGCGTAACCTTCTCTGTCCCCGAATGCCGTCGCCAGGATATCCAACTGGTCAACCGTCACCTCTTCGCCTGACTTGCTCTTCACGGCCATCTGCGGCGGCTCTGAGCCAAAGCTGTCCAACACAAGATCGCCGAGATAATTCACATACAGATCGAATACATGGTAGGTGCTCCTTAACACGATCCCTTCCGGATATGTATAGATGCATCCGCGGGTATTCACGATCGGCGCGAAATTCGCCATCCCTATGATATCGCAATTGCGGTTGCAGGTATTCAGGAAGCATGCGGTAAATACTGCGTCTGCCATCGTATACTTCGTGTTGTCGTCATTCTCGTCTCTCGGATACAGGTATTCTTCCTTGGTCACTCCCTGCCGGACCGTATGCGCATTCGGATGATACCATCCTCTCAGATTCCACTCGTCGAATGCGATCTTGATCTTCTTATCAAGCTGCATCGCAGCAAGAAGCCCCCTCACCTTCTCGATCGAGGTATTCAGGTTCGCCGTATATGCCATAACCTGCTCATAATCCGCATAATTATTATCGTTATGGATCCCGTCCCAGTATTCATGGATCGAGATCCAGTCCAGGAATTGCCCGCTGCTCTCAAGCAGATGGATATTCCAGTTGATATCTGCAAGCGCGGCGGCAGTAAGCTCCGTCGTCGGATCCACGTGCTTGATCATCTTAGCGGATTCCGCCACCAGATGCCCCCACTCCCCGGCTGTCTTCGCTCCGATCTCCCAGGAACCATAGTTCTCGTTCCCGATACTCCAGTATCTTACTCCATGCGGTTCCTCATATCCATTCTCGATCCGCCATTTTGCAAATTCTCCCTCGCAAGGCAGGTTGCAGTACTCGACCCAGTCGCTCATCTCCTCCGCCGTTCCCGTGCCTGCATTCGTACAGATATACGGCTGGCACCCAATCTTCCGGCACAGCTTTATGTATTCATCCGTCCCGAATGTATTCGGGTCCTCCACACGCCACGCCTTATCGAACATAGGCTTTCTATTGCTGCCCACGGCGTTCTTCCAGTGATAGGAAGAGACGAAGCATCCTCCCGGCCATCTCAAGACCGGAACCTTGATCTTCCTCATCGCTTCCAATACATCCGTCCGGAAACCATCTTCGTCGGACAGCGGATTCCCCGGATCGTACACACCGCCGTAGATCTGCCGGTGAAAATGTTCGATAAAGTGTCCGTATATCATGGGATCCCTCTTTCCCAACTGCCGTTCCTTCAGCACATGCAGCTCCAAAACACCCGCCTCCTTTCACCAATAACACTCTGCCTCCAATACTACGATTCCTTTAACGTTATATTCTCTCCCTTAAGTCCGCAGAAAGCCCCTTCAATCCCCGCTTCCTCATGTGCGATCAGCCATTTGTTCTTCGCTGTGACCAGGCGGTCTTCCCCTTCTGCCAAAGGTGTAAAATCAAGCTCCCGGTTCGTATCTGCCGGCAATACGATGACACACCGGAATCCGCCGCCTTCTGCCGTACATGGGGCATAATGCAGCGTCGTCGCATATAATTCCACCGCCGTACCCGCAGGCACATAAAAAGCTTCTATCTTCGACGTGTCATAGGTATAGTCCTCTTCTATATCCTGCTGCCTTCCAAGCAAAAGGACCAGATCTGTCTGCGCGATATCAATCTCTGAGGAACGGTGATATTCCACCGCGTTAAGCTTCCTGTTATTCCCGTTGCAATATCCGACCTGGACCGGCAGGCCGCCATACGCCCGTTCCCTAAGCTCCTTTGCCGCCGGAAGCGCCTCTAGCTCATCCATTCCCGGCACATAGACCACATCATCCGCCGGGCACGGCGTGTGGCTCATCACCTCCAGCATCTCCGTAAGATCATATCCCGCCAGCACCTTTCCATAGACGCCAAACGAAGCGTCTGTTACTTTCTGAATCTCCATAGCATTCCCCTCCTTATCATCTTCTATTTATTATCTTCTAGTTATTAAGGTCATTTTATCAACTTATTTCATTGCTTACAACGCAATAATTAGCCCTTTTATGGCATATTTTTGTCCTTTTTTGCTTTCAGGCACTTTATATCCTTCCAGAAGCATGCTATGATAACTATATGCGGTAACAAATAACCGATCACCCGCAGAAAGGAAAATGACATGGGAAAAAAAGAAGCTGAGATCATCATAATCGGAGCCGCGATCATCGACATACTCGTCCGTCCGGCAGATGAAGCGGTGTTCCGGACAGGCTCCTATCCAGCCGAGGACATCCGTATGTCCACAGGCGCCGACGCACTGAACGAAGCTACGGTACTTGCACGCTTAGGCAAGACCGTCCTCTTAGACACCGTGATCGGCAGCGATCACGCCGGACAATATCTTCTCGAACATTGTAACCGGGAAGGCATCCTGCTTTCCCCAGACTGCCTGCGGGACGGCATGACGACAGGCGTTAATGTCGTACTCGTACAACCGGACGGGAGGCGAAGCTTCCTTACGAATGAAAGAGGAAGCTTAAGACAGCTGTGTCCAAATGACATACACCTGCCCTTCCCTGCAAGCGCGAAGATCGTCTGCTTCGCCAGTATCTTCGTATTTCCGCAGATCAGGGCAAAAGATCTGCGCCATATCTTCGCCTGCGCCAAGCACCAGGGAAAGATCGTGTGCGCGGACATGACAAAGTGCAAGAATCACGAGACGGCAGAGGATATGGCAGAAGCATTCTCTTATGTGGATTATCTGCTCCCCAACGAAGAAGAAGCCCTGCTGCTTACCGGGAAAAGCACCGTTACGGAAGCCGCGAAAGCGCTTCTTAGAACCGGCGTCAAGAATGTGATCATCAAGTGCGGCGCAAAAGGGTGCCTGGTGACGAACCATTGCGAGGCCTATCTGCTGCCTGCCGAAGCCGGCGTAACGTGTATTGACACGACAGGAGCAGGAGACAGCTTCGCGGCAGGCTTCCTCTTCGCGCTGTCAGAAGGACGGTCCCTTCGGGAATGTGCACAATACGCCAATGAATGCGGCGCAAAAGCCGTCGGCGTCATCGGCGCATCCGACTGGATCCCGCAGCCTCATTAAACCATCACAAAAGGAGCGATACTATGCCCTATTCACACGAGATCATCGTCCCCAACGACGACATACCATTTAAGATGTTCATATTCGAAGGAAAAGACGGCGGCTATATGCGCGAAAAGCACTGGCACAGATCCATCGAGATCTTCGCGCTCTTTGACGGCGAACTGGAATTCTATGTCGATGAAAAACGCTATCCCCTCACCCCGGGCGAATTCATGCTCGTGAATTCCAACGAGGTACACTCCGTCTCCTCCCCAAAACCAAACCGGACCGTGGTACTGCAGATCCCGCTTTCCACGTTCGAAAGATATTACACAGACGAGAAGTTCATCTATTTCTCCACTTCTTCCCACCTTCAGGACGAAGAACCCATGCGGCTGATCCAGGATATGTACCGCAGATACGAGGAAAAACAGTGCGGCTATGAATTAAAGGTACAGAGCCAGTTCTATCTGCTGCTCTACATCCTTGTAACAAAATACCGGGAAACAGACGTAGATGAAAAAGTCATCCGGAAGCACCGCAAACTCGACGCGCTCTCGCTGATCACTTCTTATATGAAAGAAAATTATAAAGAGGAACTTTCACTGGAAATACTCGCCAGGACATTCGGTTATTCACCGGCTTACCTGTCAAGAATGTTTCGGAAATATGCAAAGACAAATTACAAGACATGTCTGGATGATATCCGCCTTGAACACGCGGCAAAAGACCTGACAGAGACACAGCTCCCCATCGGAGCGATCGCTTACAGCAATGGTTTTCCAAATAACAAAGCTTTCTCAAAGCTATTCAAGAAACGGTACGGCACGCTCCCAAGCGTGTACCGCAGGAATATTGACTAACAATATTTGTATTCTTCAAAGATGATTGCATATTTTTATTAAATTGTTTTAACGGAAGGGTTTCATATCCAGTTCTTTTATTTTCCTTACCGAAATCCTTCCACGTCTTACTTGTCATATATTTCATCTTCTCTCTGAAATGTTCGTAGAATAGCAATCTATCGTTTTTATCCTTAATGCCGTCAGGACTATCATGATCATTCGGCAATTCATGCTCAAAACTAATCGAAACGTTCTTTTCAGCCCAGGTTTGTCTTATCCGCTCTTCGACTTGTTTATCTATAAAATCTTTTTGCGTATCCTTAGCTCTTGACATAATTCTCCTTAAAATACTTTACAATAGATTGTCTGGGAATCTCCGAATTAAATCTCATCCCTCCATGCGTAGCGTCTAACCATGGACTTTCAGCATGCGTCTTATTCCTCAAACCTAATGCCGAATACTTCCCAAAAACGGCATATACATCTTCAAGCAAAGCATCATCTTCATCACTGATCCTAGATAAGCTACCCTCCATGTCCGAAGCAGCCACATCCAGATTATACGCGTCGTCAAATTTTCTCCAGACTTCCTCTACTACAGGACCATGTTCCCATGCTACGATCTTTTCGCTAAACAGCGATCCCTTATTTAACGCAAGCGAACACCCTTCCGCATAGCACAGAAGCTTGAGTAATTTAAGAAGGGTCATCTTTTCATCCTCTCCGTTTTTTACATCTTCATCATTTCTGTGAATAAACCATCTCGCAATATCAATTGCATGATACCTTCCCATATAAACACCTACTTTCATTCTCTTACAGGCTACTCTTCCAACGACCGATCGAACCAATAAATCTATACAAAAATCGAACATTCGTTCTTCACCAATCAAAACTGCCGCAAGATCCATCTACGTCTCTTGCGGCAGCTTCATTATGCTCTATATTTTCTTAATAGGACTTGCCCCAGTAAGCCATATGCTTCGCAGGCTTACCGCACCAGATACATTTATCCGAGATCATCTCTTCATCCTCGATCAGGCATCTGGTTGCTGCTCCGCCGGTCACATACTTCACTTCGCCTTCACACTCCGGATCTCCGCACCAGCATGCCTTCACGAATCCGCGGTTTGCCTTGAACTTCTCTGTCATCTCGTCCATCGTAACCGCAGTGTCGATATGGCTGTTCAGGAACTCGCATGCCCGGTCATACATATCCTGCTGCATGGTCTCTAAGATCTCGCGAAGCTTCACTGCGATCTCATCCATGGAAACCACGGTCTTCTCGCGGGTATCACGGCGTACCACGATCACCTGGTTCTTCTCCAGATCCTTTGGACCGATCTCAATACGTGTCGGGATACCAAGCATCTCCTGCTCAGCGAACTTCCATCCCGGGCTCTTCTCAGAATCGTCGATCCTCACTCTGTAGCCCGCCTTCTTAAGCTCGCCGAGAAGTTCGTGCGCCTTATCAAGAACGCCTTCTTTGTGCTGTGCGATCGGGATCACGCGGCATTCTACCGGAGCTACATGCGGAGGCAGCACCAATCCGTCGTCGTCGCCGTGAACCATGATCAGCGCGCCGATACTTCTTGTAGACCATCCCCAAGAAGTCTCATATACACTGTGCAGCTCGTTATTCTTATCTACATATTTAATATCAAATGCATCCGGGAAACCGCTTCCGAAGAAATGGCTGGTCGCAGACTGCAGCGCCTTGCCGTCATGCATCAGAGCTTCGATCGTATAAGTATCCTGCGCTCCGGCGAACTTCTCATGTTCAGCCTTTCTTCCGGATACGAACGGGATCGCCAGCGTCTCTTTGTAGCAATCCTCATATACATGGAGCATCTGGATCGTACGCTCCTCTGCTTCTTCGTAGGTTGCATGGATGGTATGTCCCTCCTGCCACAGGAACTCTCTGGAACGCAGGAACGGTCTTGTAGTCTTCTCCCAGCGCAGCACGGAATTCCACTGGTTCCATACCTTCGGAAGATCTCTGTAGGACTTCACAGTCCTTGCCCACAGATCGCAGAATAAGGTTTCTGATGTCGGACGGATACACAGTCTCTCCTGCAGCCTCTCCATACCGCCGTGCGTCACCCACGCTACCTCCGGTGCAAAACCGTCCACATGCTCTGCTTCTTTCTCCAGAAGGGACTCCGGGATCAGAAGCGGAAGGGATACGTTCTCTACTCCCGTCTCCTTGAACCTTCTGTCAAGATCCGCCTGTATCAGCTCCCAGATCGCATATCCGTTCGGGAGGTAGTTCAGGCACCCCTTAACGCTGGAATAATCACACAACTCTGCCTCTCGTACCACATCCGTATACCACTGAGCAAAATTCTCTTCACGCGATGTGATGTTTTTAACCATCTTTTCCTTTGCCATGTTTCTCTTCTCCTTTTCTTTTTACATCTTCCTGCCAGAAGTCTCTATGCGCATAAAAAAACACCGCGCCTTCAACTCCCATCACAATAAAAGGGACCGAAAAGCTCGGCGGTACCACCCTAGTTAACTGCAGCCCTTCTGCAGTTCTCTCTCATCGCCATTAACGCTGGCGCCACGCTGTATTTTCACACAGCGGCTCCAAGGTAGGTTCGTCACAGGTGGTTCAGGGATCTCTCAGCCGCCGTATCCCCTCTCTGTAGAATCTCTTCTGTAATTACTATTCCTCTTCACAGCCAAAATCCGCCTTCTGCAACTAGTACATCAAATAACAAACAACTTGCCAGTACGGCATCGCCGGCGGACTATTCAGTTAAAGGTTATTCTAATAGATAGCCTGCATTATGTCAAGGGGTAAAATTTTAGTAAAAATTTATATTAAATTTATTATGTAAATACACATAAATTTTAACCTTATTATTGACATATAATTTCTAAAATGCTATATTTGTTTTATCAAAAACGGCCAATTTTAAAAGCGAATACATGTATTTCACCAACACTTATTCTAGTTTTCCTAAAATTAGCATAAAATATGTTCACAGATTCAGATTTTATATTTAGTAAATTTTTACTTAATTTTTAACACTAATCAAAGAAACGGAGGTAAAAGATGAAAAGAAGAATTTTATCAGCATTATTATGCACAGTGATGACGATCAGTCTCGCCGCATGCGGACAGAGCGGGAAAGGCGGCGCTTCCTCAGAAGACGAACCTGTACATATAAAAGTAGCGCTCTTTTCTGACGGCGCCGACATGACCGAATCGCAGAAGAAGGTGTTTGAAGAATTCACCAAAGAGAACCCCAATATCATACCTGAATTCCAGTACATCACCAGCGACTCTTATGGTTCCAACTGGAACGGCTATCTCATGAAGATCCAGACTATGATCGCCAGCGGGAATGCGCCGGATATCTGTGCACTGGGACTGGAAGGCGTCGCATTCATGGCAATGAACGACCTGGGGCTGCCGATGAACGATTATCTGGAGGCTCATCCGGAAGACGCCGAAGCGATCCATATGGACGCCATCGCCGACGAACTGAAGGACATCTTTGTTGTAGACGGCAATACCTACGGCGTTCCTTACGAGGCGAATTCCGTCGTCGTACATATCCGGAAGGACATCTTCGAAGAAGCCAAGATCCCGCTGCCGGACGCAGACTGGACCTGGGATGATTTCAGAGATATCTGTGAACAGCTTAAGAATTCCGGCGTAGACGCGTTCCCGTTCGGAGTGCCGACAAACTTCTTCTGCCTGTAGGGATTATTATATTCCGAGAATGGCTCTCCGCTGAACGACGACTGGTCGGAAGCCGCCATCAACTCCCCTCAGTGCAACCGGGTATTCCAGTTCCTTCAGGATTCCATCTGGAAATACGGTTACGCGCCGCAGCCAAGCGATACCATCACAGATACCGAGCTCATCGTACAGGGCAAGACAGCCATGGGCTTCTGGGGAAGATGGGTGTCCGACGACTATAACGCAAGCGACCTGGACGACAAGATCTTCGTACAGACCATGCCAAAGGGCGAAGGCGGCCACAATACCTGCGCCGGAAGCTGCGGATTCGTCGTGCTGAACAGCACCAAGCATCCGGAGGAGGCCATGAAGGTTGCCCTCTGGACCGCAGGACAGACCTATTCGGAAGTCTTCATGAAGACCGGATCTCTCCCTGCCAACCCAACCTGGGGTGAAGAGATCTGCGCGACCGACGGCATCATCGACAACTACGAAGTAATGTACGATGTATATAATAAGAACGAATGGCGCAGAAGCCAGGACCCGCCGGAGTATGCCGATCTTGCGAACATCTACTCCAAATACATGGATATCATCTACGCCAATCAGGCGCCCGTATCACAGGCGCTTGACGAAGCTGCCAAAGAGATCAACCAATGCTTCAAGAACAGTACCTACAGGGACACCGACGAAGAACAAGCTGTGATAGACAGCCTCTTTAAAAACTAATTGTCGCAAACAGGCGGGGCAGTTGCAATTTGCAGCAGCCCTTTCTGACAAAAGGGGAGATCATCTTACTATGAACGAAAATTTAAAAACAAATATGAAAAGACGCCGCATGATAAAGGAAAACATAACTGCATACCTCTTCTTAAGCCCCACGCTGGTCTTCTACATCATATTTACTGCAGTTCCGCTGATCATGACCATATTTATACTGAGCTTTTCCGAATTCAGCCTGTTAAAACCCATTGAATTCGTCGGGCTTGCTAATTTCAGACAGTTATTCGAGGATCCGGATTTCCGCACGGTAATGCTCAATACGGTAAAATTCGTCCTGATCATCGCGCCGGTCCATATCATAGGAGGCATGGTGCTCGCCATCGCGGTAAATTCTATCAGATCCCGCTTTTTTCAGGGTGTGTACCGCATTTTATTTTATTTTCCGCTGGTCGTGACCACCTCGGCGATCGTGATCGTATGGGGATATCTCTTTGATTTTGAATTCGGAGTTTTCAACTGGATGTTCGACGTCCTCGGCATGGACCGTGTCAACTGGCTGGGCGATTCCAAATGGTCGCTTCTGTCCATAGCGATCTTCAGCGCATGGAAATTCATCGGCAATGCCTTCCTGTATTATTTCATCGGACTCCAGAACATTCCGGATACCTACATGGAAGCGGCGCGGGTGGACGGCGCGTCAAGATGGCAGAGCCTGTTCAAGATCCAGATACCGATGCTGACTCCTACCATCTTCTTTGTCGTCGTCACCACACTGATCAATTGCTTCCAGATGTTCGACGAGACCTACTTCCTCACCAAGGGCGGTCCCGGCGTCTCTTCGCAGACAGTGGCAATGCACATCTACCGGAAAGGATTCCAGGAATATCACTTCGGTTACGCTTCGACTCTGGGACTGATCCTATTTGTGATCGTATTGCTGATCACCATCCTCATGTTCCGGTATCAGCAGAAATGGGTTACTTATGACACGGAATAAAGAAAGCAGGGAATCTATGAGACAACAAAATTACAAAAACAAAAGAAAACCTCAGCTCATACCGAATATCATACTCATCTTCTTCGGGATCTTATTCTTGATGCCGTTCTTCTGGGCATTCGCCACTTCTCTGCGGCTGCCCAAGGATTCTTTTGACCTGCCGCCGTCCTTCTTCCCGACCGAATGGATGTGGGGCAATTACAGCCATATATTTAAGAGCTTTGATTTTCTTCAATTCTTCTGGAACAGTACGAAGATCACTTTTCTGATCGTGATCATCGGAACCTTGTTCACCACCATGGCGTCTTTCGCCATTGCAAAACTGAATTTCAAAGGGAAGAACTTCATATTCCTCTTCATCATCGCAGGCTTGCTGATCCCTTTCCAGTCCTACGCCATCGCGCAGTTTCTGGTCATGAACAAGCTATCCCTGATCGATTCGCACCTGGCGCTGATCCTGCCCTATCTCGCCAATCCCTTCGGCGTATTCCTGATCACCCAGAATATGAAGGGGATCCCGGACAGCTATATCGACGCGGCGATCATCGACGGATGCTCAACCTTCCGGGTATATTGGAACGTGGTCTTGCCCATGTGTGTCCCGACCATTATCGTAACATGTTTTATGAAGTTCATTGAGCAGTGGAACAACTTCTTCGCACCGCTCATATATATCAATTCAGAGGAAAAATTCACCCTGACTATGGGGATGCAGTCTTTGAAAGGCTTCCGCTCCGCGGGCAGCCTTGCGTATATCCTCGCAGGCGTCATGATTTCTCTGATCGTACCAACCATCGTCTATGGATTCGGCCAGAAGTTCCTGACAAAAGGGATCTCTCTGTCCGGCCTGAAAAGTTAGGAGGTTCATATGCTGAAAGGAATCTATTTTATGGGATGGCAGCGGGATATGTGGAATTATCATCCAAGCCTGCCGATGAAGAATATGCAGATGGTAGAAGATATCTGTGATATTCACGGGAACATGCTGATATGGTCTTCTCTTGGAAGCGGCGCCATCGGGCTGCCCTACCTTGACAAGGAGGCGAACGATCCTACTCCGCCCAGGATGCGGCTGTACGGATACATGAACGACCGGGAATTCTGCGAGGAATGCCGCAAGAGAGGCGTCAAGGTATTCTCTGTATTATGGAAGGCGCAGCTCTGGGAGTTCGGAGCCGAGTTTAACGAAGAGGAGACGGAACTCCTCTCTCTGAACATCCTGCGCGGCGCCTCCGGCAATCACAAATATGTCGGGATGAGCGAATTATCCACGAACCAGTATCCTCATCTCTTTGATCCCATCGAGAAATATTTCCCGGATGGGCTTAAGGATTACAAAGGGCGCAAAGTCGGCGACTATCTGGAGGAATTCAAGGCGCGCTCTTTAGAAGGGCGCAATATCCTGTCCGCATGGCTGATGGCGCCCGATCACGACCACAAGTGCTATACTCCCTGCTGCTGCAAGGACTCCTATCTCGCCTATATGAAGCGGGATGTAGAGATGATGATCGACGCGGGCGCAGGCGGTCTGCACATCGACGAATACGACACCCAGAAACATGTCCTTCACAACGCAGGATGTTTCTGCGGCGAATGTATGGACAAGTTCAGCCAATACTTGAAGCAGCATGAGATCCCTCTCCCTGACGATGCAGACCCGGATACTTTTAACTACAGGGCTTATCTGCTTGAGAAGGGCTACAAAGACGAGAACCTGCTTGCCTTCAACGGCAATGATCGGTGGGATATCCCGCTTTACCGGCATTTTCTCAATATGCAGATCGGATCCATCGAATGGGTCGTCCGGGAACTCTCCGCCCACGCAAAGGCATACGCCCGCAAGAAGAGAGGCGAAGACTTCCCGGTTACCGCCAACCTGTTCCAGTGCTTCCCGATCTCCTGGGATTGCAAGAAACACTTAGATCTCCTTGCAGATATCCTGTCCGCATGGCTGATGGCGCCCGATCACGACCACAAGTGCTATACTCCCTGCTGCTGCAAGGACTCCTATCTCGCCTATATGAAGCGGGATGTAGAGATGATGATCGACGCGGGCGCAGGCGGTCTGCACATCGACGAATACGACACCCAGAAACATGTCCTTCACAACGCAGGATGTTTCTGCGGCGAATGTATGGACAAGTTCAGCCAATACTTGAAGCAGCATGAGATCCCTCTCCCTGACGATGCAGACCCGGATACTTTTAACTACAGGGCTTATCTGCTTGAGAAGGGCTACAAAGACGAGAACCTGCTTGCCTTCAACGGCAATGATCGGTGGGATATCCCGCTTTACCGGCATTTTCTCAATATGCAGATCGGATCCATCGAATGGGTCGTCCGGGAACTCTCCGCCCACGCAAAGGCATACGCCCGCAAGAAGAGAGGCGAAGACTTCCCGGTTACCGCCAACCTGTTCCAGTGCTTCCCGATCTCCTGGGATTGCAAGAAACACTTAGATCTCCTTGCAGGCGAGAAGACGGATATCTCTTTAAGACAGGACGGATGGTACAAATTCGCCTTCGGTTGGCTCAACGGCAAAGACAGCTGTTTCGTGGAGGACCCCAACGCCTATGTCCGGGACATGGTCACGGATATCAAGAACGGCATCAACGACCGCTGTATCCTGTTCCTCTTAGAGCCTCTGGCTCACGGGTTCCATATCGCTTTCCCGTATGGTTCCTGGCTGCAGAACCAGGTCAAAGACGCCTTCTGGCCGGATCTTCGGATGCTGAAACGCCTTGGTCCATGGCTTGACGCACACAGCCGCCTGTTTCCGCGTAATCCCCAGGCGGATACGGCAGTGATCTACGACCTTCCGTCCGCTTACGAGAACCTGTGGACAGAACCGTCCGCGAAAGCCTCCATAACCTACAACAAAGTAGAGAAGGTCAATCTGGATGGAGTGGAAGAGTTGGGACGCCAGGGCGCTTTCTCCAACGACGGAACCTTCGAAGCCTTCTTCGATCTGATCCAGGACATGAGCAGCCGAAAGCTTTTCTACAACGTCATCTATGAAAGCCCTGACGAAGAACTGACGCCCCAACGGCTGGAGCCTTATAAGACGGTCGTCGTACCGGACGCATTTCTCATGGAAGAAAAGACCATAGACGTGTTGAACGCTTACCATGCCGCCGGCGGGGAAGTGATCACATACTCCCGGAAACCAGAAGCGCTGAACGCCACAGCCGAATATGCCCTCGAAGAGTCCGGACTGCTGCTTGACAGCCTGGCGAAGAAACCGCCGCTGATCGCCTTCGACGGCAACCCGTTATACGGAACGGCGCTGCACCGCGGCGAAGACGCCTGGTTCCTACATATCGTCAACTATAATTTTAATGAAGAAACGCATCGGATCGACGCGATTCCTTCCCTCCGGCTGACCGCCGCATTTCCTTTCCGCGGCGTGAAGCTTCATACATTCCCGGATAACCCCGAGATCCGGGCAGATGTCCGGGGACAGGACGCCGTTATCCAAAATGCCGGGATCTATACGGTCATAGAATTTCAAAATATATAATCATGAAGGAGAACCATATGAAAAGGTCAGAACTAAATACGATCATTGAGGAAGCGATTACATTTGTAGAAGAAAAGGGGCTCTGTTTTCCGGCGTTTGCCAAATGGGGGCTCCCCGAATGGAAGGCAATGGGACCGGAATACCAGGAGATCACAGACAACATGCTCGGCTGGGATATCAGCGACTTTGGAAGCGGAGATTTCAATTCCTGCGGGCTTCTGATCTTCACCTTCCGCAACGGCAATTTCCACAATAAAGAAAAGTACCCCAAGCCTTACGCCGAGAAACTGCTTCTTGTGGAGGACGGCCAGGAACTTCCCTTTCATTTTCATTGGAGCAAGATGGAAGACATCATCAACAGGGGCGGCGGCAATCTCATCGTACAGCTCTATAACTCCGACGACGGGGAAGATTTTGCCGATACGGATGTAACCGTGACGATAGACGGACGGCAGGTAACCGTTCCCGCCGGCGGAACCGTCACCCTGCATCCCGGCGAAAGCATCACCCTGAATCCCCGCCAGTATCACAGATGGATCGGCGAGAAAGGAACCGGGAAGATCATGCTCTTCGAAGTATCTACAACCAACGACGACACACTGGACAACCGCTTCCATTCGGCAAAAAACCGACTGCCAGAGATCGAAGAAGACGTACCCGCAAGATATCTTCTGTTCCAGGACTACAAGAATCTGGAAATTTCTTGAAAAACAAGGGTGTTTATGATAGTATAATAGCGTTTTAGATATGCCGAAGAGGACGAGAGGAGGGACCTGATCTTGGCTCGGGTAACATTAAAACAAATCAGCGAATTAACTGGCTATTCACAGGCAACCGTATCAAATGTACTAAATCAGAAAAAAGAGGCAAATGAGAAAACCGTAAAGAGGATCTTTGAAGCAGCCAGGACACTCGGGTATACTTCCTCCAAGAAAATGGACCGGATCATACTGGTCATGTATCGGAAAAGCGGACAGATCCTGATGGAGACGCCGCTCATCCTTTCCCTGATCGACGGCGTAGAAAAAGAAGGCCAGAAATACCATATCGCTACCAGCATCATGAACATATACATGTCCGACGCAGACCATGAGGCAAAGATCTCAAGCCTGCTCAACGAGACCAAGAGCGGGATCATCCTGCTTGCAACAGAACTTGAATGGGAAGACGTCCTGCCTTTCAAACAATTAAAAGTGCCGTTCGTCGTCGTAGACGCCTGGTATCGGGAGGGGGATTTTACTACGGTGCTCATGGAGAACCGGAACTCCTTCAACCAGGCGGTCTCCTATCTCGTATCGAAAGGACACAGGAAGATCGGATATATCGGCAGCACGATCCCCATCCGCAACTTCAGCGAACGGGAGAAGGGATTCCGTGAGGCGATGGAAGAGCATCATCTCAAAGTAGAAGAAAAATATTGCGTGAACCTGCAGCCTACCATGACCGGCGCGCAGGTCTCCATGAAGGAATATCTGAGCGAAGATCCGGAACTCCCCACCGCTTATGTCGCGGTGAACGATATCATCGCGCTGGGCGCGATGAAGGCGCTGAAGGACAGGCACTACCGGATCCCGGACGATATCTCGATCATCGGATTCGACAATATGCCGTTCTGCGAGATCTCTTCGCCCCCTCTTACTACTTTCAACGTCCTGAAAGAAGAGATCGGCAGAACCGCCGCGCGTCTTCTGATCAGCCAAAGCGAGGAACAGTTTCGCCTTCCGTCGAAACTTGAGATATTGACAGATTTTATCGAACGGGACAGCGTGAAAAATATTGGATCCGCAGATTCCTGAACTATAGAAAAAGCAAGGAGGAAGCCTGTATGGCGCTATATATAGAAAAACCACGCCGGGATACCCGCACCAACCGCCCACAGGATCCGGATCTCCCGGAGATCCTGTATGAAGACGAGCATATCCTGGTATGTGACAAACCCTGCGGAACCGCCGTCCAAAGCAGACGGCTCACCGATCCCGATCTGGTCAGTATCCTCAAGAACCACATCTACCGAAGTTCTCCAAAGGGAGGCGAGCCTTACCTTGCCGTCATCCACCGTCTGGATCAGCCGGTCAGGGGGATCCTTGTATTCGCCAAGACTCCCGCCGCCGCAAAGGAATTGAACCGGCAGCTTACCTGCCATGAATTCGGGAAATACTACCGGGCGCTTGTTGCCGGACGCCCGCCGAAAGAAGCGGACACCCTGGAAGATTATCTGGTGAAAGACCCGCGTACCAACCTGTCGCGCGTCTGCGGTTCCGATACCAGGGACGCCAAGCTTGCCAGGCTGCATTATCAGACCGTGTCAGACGGACTTCATTTTCCCAAAGTTCCAGGCGCCACGGAGCTTGATATCCGGCTGGATACCGGCCGCCACCACCAGATCCGCGTACAATTGGCGCATATGGGCTGCCCCATCGCCGGGGATACCAAATACAACCCGGACTGCAAAGACGCGCACACCTGGCAGGAGATCTGCCTGTGCGCCTGCCGGCTGGACTTTTGTCACCCCAAGACACACAAGCCGCTCCAGTTCCGTCTGTAACCGCATCGTCCTGCGCAGCCAGTACAAAGCACAATACCATAACGAGAACGCACGCCGCCAGACGCACCATGCGAAAAAGGCTGCCGCAATCCTGCAACAGCCTTTTCTTTCCTTTATGCCGCCATGCAGTCTCAGGCTCTACCGGCAGCCCCTTACATTACTCTTCCCTCTCTTCTTCTAATGCTTCTTCGTATTTTTCAAGGATAATACGCTGTATACGATCTCTCGTCCCAGAATTGATTGGATGAGCAATGTCACGATACTCTCCATCCAAAGCCTTTTTGCTCGGCATGGCGATGAAAAGTCCCTTTTCACCTTCGATGACCTTAATATCATGTACAACAAACTCTTCATCCATCGTAATGGATACCACCGCTTTAAGTTTGCCCTCCTTAGCCACCTTTCGCACGCGTACATCTGTGATCTGCATTCTTTTACTTGCCCCTTTCTTCCTAACCGACGCACTATAGTGCATACCTTTCGTTCTTTTCCACGACTACTTTCACACCATTCTCCCCAACATGACGTGTATTCGCCCTGATCGTATCCCGGCTCTCGACGATGCAGTTCTCAATATACGTATTATCTCCGAGATAAACGTCGTTCAGGATAATCGAGTTCTTGATCACACAATTATTCCCCACGAATGTCTTCTTGAAAAGGATCGAATTCTCTACCGTACCATTGATAATACTTCCGCTTGCTACAAGGCTGTTCTTGACTATGGCCCCAGGATTATACTTTGCCGGCGGCAGGTCGCTGACCTTGGAATAGATCTCCGGATGTTCTTTGAAGAAATAATTCCGCACCTCAGGCTTAAGAAAATCCATATTCGTCCGGTAGTAGGCGTCTACTGTTGATATGTTGCTCCAGTAATCTTTTATCTCATAACCGTACATTCTTTTCAAATTCTTATATCTGATCAGAATATCAGTTACAAAATCATGTCTTTCCTCTTCCGCGCAATGCTCGATCAAGTCGATCAGAAGCCTCCTTCTGATAATATAGATTCCGGTTGAGATAGTGCTTGAAGTGGCGAGCATCGGCTTCTCTTCGAAATCTTCGATCCGCATTGCCTCATCCATCTTCAGGAGCCCGAACCTGCTGGCGTCCTCACCGTCGTCCAGTTTCTTACAAACTACCGTAACATCCGCCTTCTTCTCGATATGGTATTCTAATACCTTATTATAATCCATCTTATATACGGCGTCTCCGGATGTAATGATCACATATGGTTCATGGCACCTCCGGAGGAAATCCAGATTCTGATAGATCGCGTCCGCCGTTCCTCTGTACCAATATCCGTTGTCCGCCGTGATCGTCGGGGTAAATACATACAATCCCCCTTGTTTCCTTCCAAAATCCCACCACTTAGACGAGTTCAGGTGCTCGTTCAGGGAGCGTGCATTATACTGCGTCAGCACCGCCACCTTCTGAATATGTGAATTCGACATATTACTCAGCGCAAAATCTATCGCTCTGTAGCTTCCCGCAACCGGCATAGCGGCAATCGCCCGTCTATGAGTCAGTTCCCGCATCTTATGACTGTTCCCGCCTGCTAAAATAATACCTACTGCTCTCATACTCGTTCACCTGCCTTTATCAATGTCTCTCCGCTCTCCAGTACGCCGTTCGGGTAGTCCTCCTTAACCGTGAATCCGCTGACCGCAGTATTCTTGCCGACCTGTACTCCGGACGGGATCACGGAATTCTCGCCGACCGTCACCAGTCCGAAGGAGTAGACTGCCGGTTTCAGCTTATTCGGTATATCGCTGCCGATCCCGAACGTCACGTTGCTGCCGATCTCACAGTTCTCGGCAATGATCGACTTATCGATCACACATCCGCTTCCGATCGTAACATCTTTCATGATGATGGAATCCCGTACCACCGTCCCCTCGCCTATGGTCACGCCGGAGCCGATGACACTGTTGCGCACCTCGCCGTACACCTCCGAACCGTTGCCGATAATGCTCCTGTCAACGACTGCCTGTCCGGAAATATACTGCGGCGGCAGGATCCCGCTGTTCGTATAGATCTTCCAGTATTCCTCATAAAGATTGAATTCCGGAATAATATCAATTAATTCCATATTCGCTTCCCAATAAGAACCCAGCGTTCCTACATCCTTCCAATATCCGTTGTATTCATAAGCGAATAACCGCTGCCCCCTCTCATGGCAGTATGGAATGATATGTTTGCCGAAGTCACATCCCGGCACATGCTTCAGTGCGATCAACGCCTCCTTGAGCACCTTCCAGCTAAAGATGTAGATTCCCATAGAGGCAAGATTGCTCTTTGGCTCTGGCGGCTTCTCCTGGAACTCCGATATCTTACCGTCGCTGTCTGTCACAACGATACCGAATCTGCTCGCTTCTTCCTTCGGAACCGGCATCGCCGCAATCGTGACATCCGCCTGGTTCTCCTTATGGTAATCAAGCATCACCTCATAATCCATCTTATAGATATGGTCTCCGGATAAGATCAGCACATATTCCGGATCAAACGTCTCCATATAATCCAGATTCTGGTAGATGGCATTCGCCGTTCCCGTATACCATTCGCTGCTATGGCTCTTCTCATACGGCGGAAGGATCGTAACTCCTCCGAAATTGCGGTCCAGATCCCACGGGATGCCGATCCCGATATGCGTATTCAGCCGCAGCGGCTGATACTGGGTCAGGACGCCGACCGTATCAATCCCTGAATTAATGCAGTTGCTGAGCGGAAAGTCTATAATCCTGTATTTGCCTCCAAAAGCAACAGCTGGCTTGGCCACTTTTGCTGTAAGAACGCCTAATCTGCTTCCCTGACCTCCGGCAAGCAGCATTGCTATCATTTCTTTTTTTCTCATGTCATCACCCTTTCCAAGTAAATCTATTTTTATTATACCACAAATTTTTCATATAGTGAACAATATTTACAAAATAATTAAATTATCCGCCAACATTTTATTGAAATATAACAAAAAATTTCAGCTTGGTTTTTTGCTCATATATGTATATAATAATATGAAAAGACTACTATTATTATGACTATTTTTTAAGGAAGGTATCTTATGTATAAAATCAACTTCGAACAACCTGTACATGTCCATTTTATCGGGATCGGCGGCATCAGCATGAGCGGTCTCGCCGAGATCCTGTTAAAAGAGGATTTCCGCGTTTCCGGCTCTGACAACAAAGAGTCTGCGCTGACCGAACATCTCGCGTCGCTTGGCGCCTCCATATTCTACGGGCAGAAGGCATCCAATATTATTCCCGGGATCGACGTCGCGGTATACACGGCGGCAATCCGCGAAGACAACGAAGAATACCGAGAGGCAGTCCGGCAGGGACTTCCTATGTTAAGCCGCGCCGAGCTCTTAGGGCAGCTGATGACCAATTACCGGATGCCGGTTGCCGTAGCCGGAACCCACGGAAAGACGACGACGACTTCTATGCTTTCTCACATACTGCTCGCCGCCGATCTTGACCCTACGATATCTGTGGGCGGCATATTGAAGGCGATCGGCGGCAATATCCGTGTGGGAAGCTCGGATGTGTTCGTTACGGAAGCCTGCGAATATACCAACAGCTTCCTCCACTTCTTCCCGAAGATCGGGATCATACTGAATATTGACGCGGATCACCTGGACTTCTTCAAAGACCTCGACGACATCCGCAATTCCTTCCGCCGGTTCGCAGAGCTTCTTCCCGAGGACGGGACGCTGATTATCAATACCTGCATTCCTGACCTCTCCGAGATCACGGAAGGACTTGCCTGCAAGGTTATCACTTACGGCGATGACGGGGATTACAGCTCCGCTGATATCTTCCACAATGAACGGGGCGAAGCTTCTTTCGACCTGCTTCGGCACGGAACTTTAACGGACCGGATCGAACTCTCCGTCAACGGAGATCACAATGTATCCAATGCGCTGGCTGCCATCGCCGCGGCGGATCTGCTGAATGTCCCGTCCGGCGCGGTAAAAGACGGTCTCAGATCCTTTGGCGGGACCGACCGCCGCTTCGAACTCAAAGGCACTGTGAACGGCGTCACCGTCATCGACGACTATGCCCATCATCCCACAGAGATACGCGCCTCCCTTGCCGCGGCGAAGAACTACCCTCACAGAGAGATCTGGTGCATCTTTCAGCCGCATACTTACACCAGGACAAAGGCGCTGTTCCAGGACTTCGTCGACGTACTTTGCACCGCCGGCCATGTGATCATGGCTGACATCTATGCCGCAAGAGAGACCGATACCCTGGGGATCTCTTCCGCCGACATTGCCGCCGCTTTGAAGGAGAACGGCTGCGATGCATATTACTTCTCTTCCTTCCGGGAGATCGAGGATTTCTGTGTCAGAACATGTCAGACGGGAGACTTGTTGATAACTATGGGAGCCGGAGACGTTGTAAACATTGGAGAAGAGCTTCTGAAACGCTAGTTATCCACATTTTCCACAGATTTTTATCCACAAAAAACCTTGATTTTCAAGCAAAATTTCCTTTTTTGCCTGTCCTTCTGGTGCTATAATGATAAAGCTACGTAAAATATCAGGACACAGAACACATAAGACAAAGAAACTGCTAAGGAGGACCGGCATAAAAGTTATGACTAAACTAACCCTTACGAATTATGCACAGACCAGTACGACTGTGCTTGAGAATGAATTTATCGATCATCATATGGTACAGGCGAACGGTGAATATGTAAAGGTATATCTCCTTCTGCTGCGCCACCTGCACAGACCGGAAGGAATGCTGTCGGTCTCCGAGATGGCCGACATGCTGGAGTGTACGGAAAAGGACGTCCGCCGCGCGTTGAGATATTGGAAAAAACAGGATCTTGTGGACTACACCGAGCAGACGGAAGAAGCCCCAAGGCTTCCCAAAGACGCCGACGAAGCTGGCGCCCCGCCCAATATCCAGCAATACCGCAGCCGCGAAGGGCGGAAAGAATTCAAGGAACTGTTATTTGTCGCCGAGCAGTATCTCGGCAAGACCCTCTCTTCCACGGAGATTGATACGATCACTTACTTCTATGATATGCTGCATATGTCAGCCGAGCTCATCGAATATCTGATCGAATACTGTGTAGAGAACGGCCATAAGAGCATGCACTATATCAAGAAGGTCGCTCTATCCTGGAACGAACGGAACATCCGGAGCGTATCGGAAGCCAAGGCAAATACGATCCTGTATAATAAGAACTGCTATTCCGTGCTGAACGCGTACGGGATCAAGGGACGGGCTCCCGCCGCTTCTGAGATCGCCTATATCCGGCGCTGGAATGAAGAATACTGCTTTTCGCTGGACATCATCCTGGAGGCATGCAACCGCACGATGAACACCATCCATCAGCCTAATTTCGAATACACCGATACGATCCTTAAGAACTGGTTCGAGAAGAAGGTTCATAAGCGTGAAGATATCGAACTGCTGGACATGGATTTCCGAAAAGAAAAAGAAAGCAAGAAGAAACCTGCCGTCAAACCGGCTGTCAATGCAAAAAGCAACAAATTCAACAACTTTACCGGCCGTTCCTACGATATGGACTCTTTAGAGCGCAGACTGGTACAGCAGTAAAGTTCAACCATTCAACCACAACCAAGGAGTTTTAACCAAGATATGGCACTTTCCAACTCACAATACGACCAGATCATGCGGGGTTATGAACAGAAGCAGCTTGATAACGAATACCGCCTCAGAGAACGGGAACGGGACGCCTTCCTTGCTATCCCGGAACTGGAAGAACTCAATCACGCGGTCTCTTCTTTAAGCGTCAGCAAGGCTAAGAAGCTTCTTAGCGGCGATCCCGGCGCACTGGATTCTCTGAGAGAAGAGCTTCACGCTCTCACCCTTAAGAAACAGCGCCTCCTTGCCGACCACCATCTGCCCTTGGACTATCTGGAGCTTCAGTATGAGTGTCCGGACTGCAAGGACACAGGATATATCGGCGACCGCAAATGCCGCTGCTTTAAAAAGGCGATCATAGAGCTTCTATATGAACAGTCCAATTTGCAGGAGATCCTCAAGAAAGAGAACTTCTCTGTCTGCTCTCTGGACTATTATTCGCGCAGCCATATAGACCCGCTGACCGGAAGATCCTCTTACGACGCCATGAAGACCGCGCTCAAGGCATGCCGGGAATTCGTGGATACCTTCTCGGACGAATTCCATAACATCCTGCTGTATGGGGATACCGGAGTCGGGAAGTCTTTTCTGTCCCACTGTATCGCCAAAGAACTGATCGACACTTCCTATTCCGTCGTATACTTTACAGCGGCACAGCTATTCGATATATTTGCACAGAATACCTTCGGCAGACGGGGCGATCAGGATCCGGATGCCCAGGAACACATCTATGACTGCGACCTGCTGATCATAGACGACCTCGGAACAGAGCTTCCGAATTCCTTCACGGTGTCTCAGCTGTTCATCTGCCTTAATGAACGGATCCTGAGACGCAGACCAACCATAATATCTACCAATCTTGCATTGGACGATATACAATCCATCTATTCAGAACGGACCTTCTCACGGATCAGCAGCAATTACACGATTCTCAGGCTGACCGGCGACGATATCCGCATCCAAAAAAAGCTATTGCAAAAAACTACTTAAATCGGGAGGTACGAATGATGCTACGCCGTAATGATCGCATTCTGGAGAACATACCAGTAGGGGCACTCGGAATCATTGCCCTGGATGGCTGCAAAGAGATGGGCAGCAAGATAAACGATTATATTGTAAAATGGCGCAAAGAAGAAGGACACATTTACAAAGACGATATTGTCTACAACGGGTATGAACGGGACACTTACCTGATCGACGCAAAAGTTCCCCGTTTTGGCTCTGGGGAAGCCAAGGGCATTATCAACGAATCTGTCCGCGGAAGGGATATCTATCTCATGGTGGATGTCTGCAACTATAGCTTGACCTATTCACTGACCGGGCATATCAACCATATGTCGCCGGACGACCACTATCAGAACCTCAAACGTGTCATCGCCGCCGTGGGAGGCAAGGCAAGACGGATCAACGTCATCATGCCCTTCCTGTACGAGAGCCGCCAGCACAAAAGAAGCGGCAGGGAATCCCTGGACTGCGCGCTGGCTCTCCAGGAACTGGTACGCATGGGCGTGGACAATATCATCACCTTCGACGCCCACGACCCCCGGGTACAGAACGCGATACCGCTGAACGGCTTCGAGACCGTACGCCCGACTTATCAGTTCATAAAGGGGCTTCTGCGGCATTTTGGCGACCTGCAGATCGACAGCGGCCATATGATGGCGATCAGCCCGGACGAAGGCGCTACCGGACGCGCGGTATACCTTGCCAACGTACTGAACCTCGACATGGGTATGTTCTACAAGCGCCGGGATTATACCAAGATCATCGACGGGCGCAATCCGATCGTCGCCCATGAATTCCTGGGGGCTTCCGTCGAAGGGAAAGACGTGATCATCTTAGACGATATGATCTCTTCCGGAGACAGTATCCTTGACGTGGCGCGCCAGTTAAAGCAGCGGAAAGCACGCCGTATCTTCGCCGCCGCAACCTTCGGGTTATTCACCAACGGCCTGGAGAAATTCGACCAGGCGTATGAGGAAGGCAGCATCGACGCTATCCTGACCACCAACCTGATCTATCAGACCCCGGAACTGCTTGAGCGTCCTTATTATATCAACTGTGATATGAGCAAATATATCGCGCTCATGATCGATACCCTGAATCACGATGGTTCCATCAGCACCATCCTGAATCCGGTCGACCGTATCCATTATGCCGTGAACAAATACAAGCAGGGGGAACCTCTGGAATAAAAGTCAAATGTTTGCCCGCGAAAATAAGGCTGTTGCAACGCGCAGATCGATCTGCCGCGGCAACAGCCTTTTCCAATCTTTTCCTATAAATATTTTTTCTTATAAGCGATCCCCATTTCATCAAGCAGCTGCTCTTCCCTCTTCTGGCACGTGAAGATCAACGCCTGATCCCGGTTCTCGCCAAGCCACTTGAGCGTATTTTTCAGGCGCGCGTCGTCATAATAAGCAAACGTATCGTCCAATATCACCGGATACTCTTCCTCATACAGCATCTCGCTCGCCGCCATCCGAAGCGCGAAATAAACCTGTTCCACCGTCCCCCGGCTCAGCTGTTCCGCCGGGATCCTCCTGCCTTCCTTCAGGACACTGATATGGAATCCTTCTTCTATCATGATCTTCGTATACCTGCCGTCCGTAAGAGCCCCCAGGATCTCCGCCATCCTGCCGTTCAGCTTCTGCTCCAACTGCTTCTGCAGGCTCGCCGAGAGTTCATTTAACTTATCCGCCGCCATCCGAAGCGCCTGACGCCGCCTGTCGTACTCCCTGTAATCATCACTCAGCTCGTCTAATTCCTCTAGCTGCTCCTTCAGATTGGCGTACTGTGTCTGCTTCTCCCGGAGCTCTTCCTTGATATGTGCCTGTTCCCACAGCAGCTTCTCCCGGGGAATCTTCTCTTCCTCCGGCGTGATCTCTTCCAGTATGATCTCCGGAAGCGTCTTCTCCTGCTTCTTCCCTACTTTCATACGATTCCAGACGTATATGCCGCATACCAGGGAGAGGATGATCGACACCAGATAATTCCAGGGCTTTGCGATCACCATGAACGAAAGCACTACGACTCCGATGAATACCAGGATCTCTACCGGATGGATCCTCCATTTGCCCGGGCGCAGTTCATCGATCATCCGCTTATTCTCCGGATTCTCCTGCTCTTCGGCGCGTTCTTTCTCTATGCGGTGGCGGATCTCCTCCGTAATACGCACATACTCTTCCTCAAGCCTGTGGACGTCCCGCCATACGTAAGACGCCTCCTGCTCCATCTTCTCCCGCCATGCCTGTTTGCGCAGCAGTGAGTCTTTCACTTCGCGCTCCAACTGTTTCTTCTTCTCTTTCAGGTGCTCCAGGGCTTTTCCAAGATCCATCTCACTGTTCCCTGTCGCATAATAATTCGTAGCATAATTCTTGAATTCTGCCGCAAGCGGTTTCCCCGTCTCTACCTTCAGCTGGCCTACCGAGATCGTATTCTCATAATTCCCGGAATTCAGCCCTCCGATCACCATCTCCAGATCCCCGTCGTCAACAGACAGGCGCTCTCCGTCGTCCTCGCAGATCAGCTCCGCCCTCTTGTTATAACGGTCAAAGTTCCTGTCGACCCGAAATGTCTTCCCCCCGCTCTCGAACTTTAGTGAGCCGGAGTAATAATTCGGATTCTCCCACGGCTCATAGACACTGAATGTATCATAAACAGACGCCCTGCCCCGTCCTCTTTCCATACCAAAAAACATGCTCTTTATGAAGGTATGGAGCGTGGACTTACCGGACTCATTCTCCCCATACAGAATATTGATCCCGTCTTCGATCTGTATGGTTCTGTCTGAAAATTTCCCAAAATGCTTTAATCCCAACTCGCGAATCTTCATAATCCAGCCTTAACCCCTTCTTGTCTCCATCAATGCCTGCACGCCTTCGCAAAGCGCCAGGTACTCTATGCTGTCTTCGTCATGATCGATCAGCTCCCGGATATAGCTTCCTAACAGATTCCCTCCGTTCTGCACAAGCAGCTTCGCGAAATCATAAGCCGGCTTCGTATCATCCGTCAGATCTATGATATTGCCGCAAGTGTCCATATCCGCCAGATCGAACAGGATATCCGGATCGCGCATACCCTTTATGACGATTTTATATATGTTCCGGATCCCCCGCTTCTCGATCTCTTTTCTGATCCTTGCCTTCAGTTCATGGCCAGTCATCGTCTTCTCTGCCGTTATCTTAAGATGCACATATTCCCTGAGGGCGCACGGAACGAACTGAAGCTTACAGCCTGCGTCTGTAAGCTCCCCCAGGATATACCCGTGCGCTCCGGTATCATTCTTATCGATCGGCTCCAGAGCTCCTGCGTAAGCCATGTTCCCGCCTTCTTCGCACCACGGCTTATGGATATGCCCCAGGGCAATATAATCATACCCCAGAGCCCCAAGCTTCCTTGTGCAAAACGGGATATGCCTGTCGTCGCCTCCGTGCGCCAGCAGGATCTCATATCTCTGCCGCTTCTTCGCAAAGGCATGGTCATACCGGCCCTCCGGTATCTCTCTCTCATGGTAACTCAGCCCATAGACCGCCAGAGACAATTCCGGTATCTCCACAACGGACAGCTCCCTGTCAAGGATCATATGGACATGTGCCTGCCACTCGAACCCTCTGTAGTAAGAATCCCGCTTCAGATAATCATGGTTCCCCGCGATCAGGACCACCTGCGTCTTCTCAAGCGTCCCGAAGAGGTAGTTTACTTCTTTCAATTCCCGCAAAAGAGGCTGCCTGTGAAACAGATCTCCCGCGATCAGCAGAAGATCCGCCCTTTCCTCGTTACAGATCTTCATGATCTGCGCCAGGCTGTTCCAGATCTCCCTTCCCCGCTTTTCGCTGTAAGCGTCTCCGGCGTCCGGATTTGCCCCCAAATGTACGTCTGCGATGTGTATGAACTTCATCTGCTGTCCTTTCTTCCTCCTCCGTCTTCGATGGCAGCGTCACGATAAACTGCGTCCGGTTATCATCACTCTTCGCCCGTATCATGCCGCCATGCAGCTCTACGATCTCTTTTGCTATGGCAAGCCCCAGTCCTGCCCCGCCGGTCCCGCTTGAACGGGAACCGTCCACCCGGTAGAACTTCTCGAAGATCGTCTGCAGCATGACCCCTGGGATCTTATCCCCCTGATTGGTGAATATGATCTCTACATCGAGGTTCTTCATCTGCGCCTCGATCCGGATCTTTGTATCGGCGTAGCAATAAGCGATCGCATTCCTCAAGATATTGTCGAATACCCGCGCAAGCTTATCCGGATCCCCGTACACCACCAGATTCTCTTCTACCTGCACCTCACAGGCAAGATTCTTCTCCCGGAGCACTCCGTATAATTCGTCCGCAAGCTGCTCCAGCATGAAAGACAGGTTGATCTCTATCGCCTCCAGTTCGATCTTCTGCAGATTATACCGCGTAATATCGAAGAATTCATTGATCAGCTCGCCGAGCCGGATCGACTTCTCCAACGCAATATGCGTATACTTCTCCCGATCTTCCTCCGGCATACTTCCATGGGTATCCAGCATACTCAGATAAGCGACGATGGACGTCAGCGGCGTCTTCAAGTCATGGGCCAGGAACAGCACCAGATCATTTTTCTTCTTCTCGCCTTCTTCCGCCTCTATCTCTTTTCGTTTCAGGTTCGCCTTGATCTCATTCATCCGGATCTCGATCGGCTTAAGCTCCGTGATCAAATGGATCGGCTCCGTAGACTCTGACAGGATATTCTCGATCCCATCCCCGATCTGATCCACATACTTCATCATCTTCGACAGAGCCGCATAATAGAACGCCGCAAAGAGCAGAAGAAAACCGACGATGATGAAGAAGACCTTATTATTCCCGATCAGCTTCCAATACAGACGGATCGCCTGGCTCTCCCGCATATTCAGCGACATCAGGAACTCTACAAACAATTCGGCAAAACTGTCGTTATAGATCCCGTCTATCACATACTGCAGAAGGAATCCGCCCACCAGAACCGTAAGCGCCGTAACCAGGACCGTCTGGAGCAATAAGGTGAATTTCAGCTTGCGATATTTATTCTTCAATCTTATATCCTACTCCCCATACCGTCTTGATAAAGTCTGATTTCCCGGTAGGCGCGCTCATCTTCTCCCGCAGATGCCGGATATGCACCATCACCGTGTTATTGCTGTTCTTATAATATTTCTCATTCCACACCTTCTCGAACAGCTCTTCCGAACTGATCACCTTCCCCCGGTTCTCGCACAGAAGCCAGAGTATATCGAATTCAATGGGAGTCAGTGTAAGCGGCACCTCGTTGTAGACACACTCATGAGACGTCCGGTTCAGCAGAAGTCCGCCGAAGTCTATGATGTCGCCTTCTTCCTTCCCGCCGTCATTGTACTGGGTGTATCTTCGGATCTGCGCCTTCACCCTTGCCACCAATTCCAGCGGATTAAAGGGCTTGGGGATATAGTCGTCCGCTCCCAACGTAAGTCCTGTGATCTTGTCCATATACTCCGTCTTCGCCGTCAGCATGATGACCGGGAAGGTATACTTCTCCCGGATCATCTTAAGGAGCTGGAAGCCGTCGATATCCGGGAGCATGATATCTAAGATCGCCAGATCGATCTTCTTGCTGCGGATACAGTCCATCGCATCCTCGCCCGTATAGAACTTGAACACACTGTACTGGTCGTTCTGAAGATACAGCTCTATTACGTCTGCAATCTCTCTTTCATCATCTACCACTAATATATTCATATGAACCTCTCCTGCAGTCTACAGCTCGCAGTTATTGACCGTTCTCGGGAACGGGACCACATCACGGATATTGCTCATTCCGGTCAGATACATAATACATCTCTCAAACCCAAGCCCGAACCCTGCATGCCTGGTGGAACCATATCTGCGAAGATCCAGATAGAACTTATAATCCTCTTCCTTCAGATCCAGTTCCTTCATCCTGGCAAGCAGCTTATCGTAGTCGTCCTCCCTCTGGCTTCCGCCGATGATCTCGCCGATCCCCGGCACCAGACAGTCAACTGCCGCTACGGTCCTGCCGTCTTCATTCTGCTTCATATAGAACGCCTTGATCTCCTTCGGATAGTTCGTCACGAATACCGGACGCTTATATACTTCCTCCGTCAGATACCGTTCATGCTCGGTCTGAAGATCCGCGCCCCAGGAAACCTTGTATTCGAAATTCTCATTATTCTTCTCCAGGATCTCGATCGCCTCCGTGTACGTCACTCTGGCGAACTCCGAGGATACTACGTTGTGGAGACGGTCAAGCAGTCCCTTGTCCACAAATGAATTGAAAAAGTTCATCTCCTCCGGCGCCTCTTCAAGCACATAGCCGATCACATATTTCAGCATCGCCTCCGCCAGCGCCATATCGTCGTCCAGATCCGCGAACGCGATCTCCGGCTCGATCATCCAGAACTCCGCCGCATGTCTGGTGGTGTTGGAATTCTCCGCACGGAACGTAGGCCCGAAAGTATAGACATTACGGAATGCCTGCGCATAAGTCTCTGCATTGAGCTGGCCGCTCACCGTAAGGCTCGTCTCTTTTCCGAAGAAATCCTGTGTATAGTCCACATGCCCGTCTTCTGTCTTCGGCGGCTCTTCCGGATCAAGCGTGGTCACCCGGAACATCTCTCCCGCCCCTTCACAGTCGCTGCCTGTGATCAGCGGCGTATGCACATAGATGAAGCCCCTCTCCTGGAAGAATCTGTGGAATGCATAAGCCGCCAGGGACCGAACCCGGAATACTGCCTGGAAGGTGTTCGTCCTGGGCCTGAGATGTGAGATCGTCCTCAGATATTCGAAGCTGTGCCGCTTCTTCTGCAGCGGATAATCCGGCGCGGACGCCCCTTCTACCTCCACTGTATCCGCCTGTATCTCAAAAGGCTGCTTTGCCTGGGGCGTCGCCACCAGCGTTCCGGCCACTATGACCGCCGCCCCCACATTCGTTCTGGAAACTTCCGCGAAATTATCCATCTTATCATGATAGACGATCTGCAGGGGCTCAAAGAATGTCCCGTCGTTCACTACGATAAAACCAAATGTCTTTGAATCCCGGACGCTGCGCACCCATCCTCCTACCGTGATCTTCTGATCCAGATACTTTTCTTTGTTCTTGTATAACTCCTTGATCGTGATCAAATCCATATGCATTTACTCCTTTTTATCCTAAACATGTTCTCTATTATAACATACCCTGCCGCGTTTTGAAAGGCAGTTCCCGCAACAAACGCCGGTTCAGATACGCTCTAATTCAGTTTCCTGAACTCTAAGGGCGTAAGCCCCGTCATCTTCTTAAACATCGCGATAAAGTGGCTGGTATCGGAGAATCCGATCTTCCCTGCCACCTGCCGGATCTCCATCTGCGGGTTCAATACCAGGAACTCCCTTGCCCGGTTGATCCTGTAGACGGTCAGATACTCATAGACCGAATATCCCAGGAACCGCCGGAACAGGCGCGACAGATACTGCGGCGTGACATAGACCTTCCCGCTTAAGCCCTGTACGGTAAGCTCACGGTCATAATGTGTTTCAATCTCTCTCATCACAGGCTCCACATACCGCAGATACAGCGGATCATCCGTAAGGCTCTGGGTATAGATACTGTCAGCAAGATTCATCAGCAGGCAATAGCACCTGACAGAGAGCTCCCACGGTTTTGCCGCAAGAGTCTCCCAGCCGTCCATGATATCATGGATCATCTCCCCGATCTGCCGTCCCTGTTCCTTTCCTACCAGTATCACCTGCCTGCTCCCCGCCATCTTTGCAATGCTTCCGTCGATCGTCCCTGTGAATGTGGCGAACGCCGTCATCCACTCTGACGTATCCTTTTCATAGGAATGGCGGATGAAGGGAGCGATCAGTATCCCCTCCCCTTCCCCCAGGACATACCGCTTCTCCTGTATCTGGACCGTCCCCTGTCCCTTCTCCGTCTGCAGATAGTGATAGAGCGGGTATCCTCTCGGACGCATCACAGGATCCTGGCTCCAATGATCTCCTATAGATTCGAATGTAAAAGGCTCCTTGAGCGGAGAATCTCTGAAATGTATCGGCATGGCTTCCTCCTTCCATTGCGCCTTTTGTTTCAAAATGTTATATTATTTAGCCTAACATACCACACTATCTTTGATCTGTCTATACTATAATGAATACACGGCAGCACGGTATGACTTACCAATATAACATCGAACAGAAAAGGAGAGCGATCATATGCGCAAATTCGACTATGAAAGATTAAAAGACCCGCAATATTTCCGGGACGGAAGGCTGGACGCACACTCTGACCACAGATATTACGCCTCCGCCGCCGATATGGACGCCGGATACATGGAATTCCGTAAAAGCTTGAACGGCCTGTGGAAGTTCCACTACGCCAGGAATTACGGCATGACGATAAAAGGATTCGAAAGCCCGGAATATTCCTGCGATTCCTGGGAGGATATCCGCGTACCCGCCCACATCCAGATGGAAGGATATGACGCGCCGCAGTACGCCAACACACAATATCCCTGGGAAGGGCATGACCAGATCCTGCCCGGAGAGATTCCAGCGTATCATAATCCGGTGGCAAGTTATGTAAGATACTTCACGGTTCCGGAGAATATGAAGGGAAGACGCCTCTTCATCTCTTTCCAGGGCGCCGAAAGCGGACTTGCCCTGTGGCTTAACGGAACCTTCATCGGGTACAGCGAAGATTCCTTCACTCCGTCGGAATTCGAACTGACCGGGCAGATCACAGACGGCGAGAACAAGCTTGCCGTGCAGGTGTTCAAGTGGACGTCCTCCAGCTGGTGCGAGGATCAGGACTTCTACCGTTTCTCCGGCATCTACCGGGACGTGTATCTCTATACGATCCCGGAGCTTCACGTACAGGACCTGCTGATACGCGCCGTACCGGATGCATCTCTTAGAACCGCGTCCCTTGACATCCGGCTTCAGATGCAGTCCGATGCGGACGGCCTGTCCGGCAAGGCGCTCTTCCGTCTTGCCCTGAACGGCAAGAACATATTCGAAGATGAGAAAGATCTCGCCCGCGAAGTCTCTTACCACCGGGAGATTGAAGCTCCGATCCTCTGGAGTGCGGAAACGCCTGTGCTCTATGATCTTACTATTGAGATCCGCCGCGCCGGCGGACAGCTTGTGGAGATCATCCCTGAGAAGATCGGTTTCCGCCGTTTTGAACTCAAGGATCGCATCATGACCCTGAACGGGAAGCGGATCGTATTCAAGGGCGTGAACCGTCATGAATTCAGTTCCGTGAACGGCAGGCGTGTAAGCGAAGAAGAACTTCGCAAAGACCTTGAGACCATGAAGCAGAATAACATTAACGCCATCAGAACCTGCCACTACCCCGACGATTCCCTGATCTACAGGCTCTGCGACGAATACGGGCTCTACCTCATCGACGAGAATAACCTGGAGTCCCACGGTTCCTGGGATACGGTGTTCGAGACAGGCAATACTTCCAATGTCGTCCCCGGCGACAGGCCGGAATGGCTTAACATGATGCTGGACCGCATCAATTCCACCTACCAGAGGGACAAAAATCATCCCTCCATCCTCATCTGGTCCTGCGGAAATGAATCCTTCGGCGGCAGGGATATCTATGAGATGTCCGAACTGTTCCGCAAGTTAGACCCTACCCGTCTCGTACATTACGAAGGGGTCTTTAACGACCGGAGGTACAATGACACCAGCGATATGGAAAGCCAGATGTATACTTCCGTGGAGAAGATCAAAGCCTTCCTTGCCAAAGACCGGTCCAAACCTTTTATCTGCTGCGAATATACCCACGCTATGGGCAACTCCTGCGGCGCCATGCACAAATATACGGATCTTACCGACACGGAACCTCTCTATCAAGGCGGATTCATCTGGGATTATATCGACCAGTCCATCGTTAAGAAGGACCGCTATGGCAGGGAATTCCAGGCTTATGGCGGCGACTTCGGCGAACGCCCGACGGATTATAATTTCAGCGGCAACGGCATCGTATACGGGAACCGGGAAGTTTCCCCCAAGATGCAGGAAGTCAAATACAACTACCAGAATATTTCCGCAGAGGTAAGCAAAGATAAGGTTCGGATCGTCAACAAGAACCTCTTTGTGAATACCGACGCCTTCGCCTGCCGCGTCACAGTCGCGCGGGACGGCAAGGTGATCCGCAAGGCGGCGCTCCCAACCCATGTCGCCCCGCTCTCCAGTGAAGTCTATACGCTTCCGGTTCCGGAAGAGACCCTCGCCGGAGAATACACGGTCACCGTATCCTTCCATCTAAGAGAAGATACCATCTGGGCGTCCTGCGGACACGAGGTAGCCTTCGGGCAGTATGTGTATCAGATCGCCGCTCCCGCCGTCTCCTGTACGGAGGGCTTCACCGTGATCCGAAGCACACATAACATCGGTGTCAGAGGCAGACACTTTGAGGTACTGTTCTCGCTCCTGAACGGCGGGCTTGTATCTTATAAATTCGCCGGCAAAGAGATGCTTGAGGCGATCCCCAAGCCCAACTTCTGGCGTGCGCCTACCGATAACGACTGCGGAAATAATATGGCGGGCAGGTATGCCCAGTGGAAGATCGCCAGCATGTATCTGACCCACAAGAACCCAAAAGAGAATCCGTCCGCCTTATGCAAACCAACCGTCACAGATAACGGGCACAGTATCTCCGTCGCCTTCACTTACTATCTCCAGACGGCTTCGCCGGCTGACTGCCAGGTCGCCTATGAAGTTTTCGGCGACGGGCGCGTGAAGACTACGCTGTCTTATGATCCTGTGAAGGAGCTGGGCGATATGCCTGAATTCGGCATGCTCTTTAAGCTGAGCGCCGACTATGACCACGTAAGATGGTACGGGCTTGGTCCGGATGAGACCTACGCAGACCGCAAGATGGGCGCTAAGCTTGGGATCTATGAGAATCTTGTCTCCGATAATCTGGCATCCTATCTTGTCCCGCAGGAGTGCGGCAGCAAAGAGGAGGTACGTTATGCCGAGATCACGGATCTGAAAGGACGCGGGATGCGGTTCGAGATGACTCCTGAGAACGGTCCGATCGGCTTCTGTGCGCTTCCGTTCACGCCTCATGAACTGGAGAACGCCATGCATCCCTATGAACTGCCGGAGATACACTATACGGTGATCCGCGCCTTTAAGGGACAGATGGGCATCGGTGGAGACGACAGCTGGGGAGCTTGTACGCATCCGGAATATCTGCTCGATATAAGCAAGAAGATGGAATTCAATTTTGTTTTCTGCGGTATCTGATCCACGACACGAATCCAAAAGGCTGTTGCATAAGCAACAGCCTTTCTATCCTACGTACGTATTCCCGCTTGCAGAGGTCATCTCGTCCATCTGCCTGGTCGATGTGATGCGGCGCTCCCCGGTCTCTGCCTGAATATAGATCAGGCTGTAGTCAACATAACCGACCAGTATGACCGCATTCTGTGTATCCAGCATTCCGATCACCGGAATATTCTGATCCAGAAGAGAGATCATCTGTTCCGCCGTGCATCCTGTCAGATCCAGGAGCCTGCCGTTGTTCAGATCCTTCATGATATCCGCCGGCGCTTCCTGCTGCCTGAGCCGGTCCATCGCCGACTGGATCAGCTCTTCCTTTCCTACCACCTCATGCTGCTTCCGGTTGATCCCTTTCGCCCAGATATAGTTCTGCTCTGTATCTACCACAACGCCGTTGTACTCATCCGCCAACCGGATCGCTTCTCCCGCTTTATCGTAGATCCCACGCAGCTCTCCATAACCATACACATAATATTTATCCTCATGGGCAACGTCGTCAAAGCTTAGATTCTCCTGTCTGTCCAAAAGGATCTGCTTCGGTTTCAGGACTTTGGGTTCCTTATCGGATATCCCGTCGTCGAACACGATCCTCACCTGCGTCTCCTTCAGATCCGTCACATAGGTCTCCACATAGATATTACTTTTTTCTTTTTCCTCGTTATTCGTAATATAATCCGACGCCGTCGATGCATAAGTCTCTCCGTCCCTGGTCGCGCGGATCAGTGTGATCATATTTTCCTCAAATACCGCGTCCAGTACATAGATGCCGTCCATCTGATAGGTCTTGACCACCTCGTTCTTGCGATTGCGGATCTCGACCTTATACATCGGAACCGTGAATTCACCGGAGATCGTCTTTCCCGTATCCGCCGTCTTGGCGACTCCATATACAAAATCATCCTTTATGAATCCAAGCGGCAGGATACACTCGTCCTCTTCGCATTCTACGGTCCGTTCCTCTCCGGCTTCAAGGTCTTTTACCACAGCCGCAGACGCCGGATCCGGCTCTTCTCCCGCCTGCCAGGATACCTGGCTGCCGTCGTCGGACAGTACATACTGCGAACTCTTAAGCCCTTCCACGAGAGCCTTATTCCTTCCGGTCCTTACATTGAATTCATACAGCGCGCCGTCCAACAGCACGTAGAGCAGATCTTCGCCGACATTATAGTAGAGCATGTTGCTCAATTCATGGATCGCGATCCCGTAAGACTGCCCCGTCGTGATAAAGACCTTCTCCTCCACAGAATTCTTCTCTATATCATAATAATAGACGGCGACGCCGACCTCGCCTTCATGTACGCCCCGGCTCATATACCCGCACACTGCAAACACGGTATTCCCCTTCCCGTCCATGTCGAGCAGCCGGATCCTGTAATCTGACCCCATGTTGCGCACATCCGTATTCTCGACATCTGCAAAGCTGAATACGAGCGAAACTTCATCCGTCTTCTTATTGTAATTCCACAATTCATTCGCCGCCACGAACGACACCGCCAGTCCATCCTCATCCACCAGATACTGGACGTCCTTCGGCACGATCCCCAGGATCAGCCCCCGTTCATTGAGCGCATGCTTCGTCACATCAAAGACCTGTTCCATCGTCCTGTCGTAATCCAGCAGATAGGTCCGGTCCGCCCCTTCCGGACGGCTTACACGGAAGAATTCCTGGGTCAGATAGACGTCTGTCTCGTTCTCTTCCCCCTTGCACCTTACACGGTATTCCAGCTGAACGGAGACAGAGTTGTTCCGGATCTCCTTGATACTCCACCGCTCCCCCATCTCTACCATCGGCTCTAATCCGCCCCAGGATACATGGTTATAATCGGACTGGATCGTGACATGCCGGAAATTCGTATTATCCGCACGTTCACTGGGTTCAAGCGCCATGCCCACGCCGGTTCCTTCCACCTTCCCCATTGCATTCTCATGAAAGTTTCGGATATAATCCAGGCATTCCAGGATATTGGCATTGGTCGCGTCCGCGATCCGCGTGTAGAAATAGATCTCTTCATCCTTCTCCGTATACAGGATAAGCTCCAGGACCCGTTCCTCTGACAGCCCTATATCCGCAAAATCCAGAGTAAAATTCTCCCCCAGAAGATTCAGGATACCATTCTTTAATTTCTGTTTGCCGTCCAGTGAATATACGATATACTCTACACTGCTGATCCGGTTGTCATAAGACCGCACCTCGCCGCTCACCTGCTGCCCCGTTACCGGCGTGACCACATCTCTCATAACCGGTATATCCATCGCCTTCGCATATCCGTTCAGCGTATTTAAGGTATATCCGTTATAAGAAAATGATATCTGCGGAAAAGTTGCCGCTCCCATATCGGCAGTCAGATTCGCATTTCCCTTATTCGTATATAAACTGAATCCAATTACCGCCGCAATAAATACCAGAAGCAGGATCCCCGCATCTGTCAGATTCTTCTTCCAATCCATCTATCGTTCCCCTTTATGTGCTAGCAACATGCCCAGAGTCGGCGATACGTGCAGGAATTCCTCACATCTGCGGATCGCCTCCTCATTTCCCCCCTTTTTGCCTGTCTTGACCGCACGGATCAATATATTCTTCGGTGTATGCTCCATATCTATGAATTCCAGGATCTGCGCGTCATATCCTTCCCGCTCCAGATACTGTGCGCGCAGGGCGTCCGTCATGAGCGCAGCCATACGTTCCCTGATCAGCCCATACCCAAGGACCGGCTTTAAGATCTCATTCTTCATCTGCGCGTTCAGCTCATGCTGGCAACAGGGTACGGACAGGATCACCTTCGCTCCCCATCCGACCGCTTTCGCCAATGCATGGTCAGTCGCCGTGTCGCAGGCATGCAAAGTCACAACCATATCCACGCGGCATACCGCCCCGGAATCCTCCGGCGTACCCGCGCCGTCCGTTCCTGGCGCCGGGGAAGCCTCCTCGTCCCCCAGGGTATACTCCGCAATATCCCCTTCCAGGAACAGCAGCTTCTCATATCCGTACTTTTTACTCAGCTCATTACACCGCCGGATCACCTCTTTCTTAAGATCCAGCCCGATGATCCGAATATCATACTTCTTCAGCTCATGCAGATAATAATACATAGCAAAAGTCAGGTAAGATTTGCCGCATCCGAAATCCAGGATCGTAAGCTCCCGGTCTCTGTCCAATTCCGGTAAGATATCTTCTATGAATTCCAGGAACCGGTTAATCTGCCGAAATTTGTCGAATCTGGAATTCACCACCCTGCCTTCCTCCGTCATGACCCCCAGATCCTTAAGGAACGGGACCGGAATGCCTTCTTCCAGCACATATTTCTTCTTCCGGTTGTGGCTCATGTCCACATCCCTTTTCACACCGTTTGACGCCTTCTTCTTTATAGATACCTTTCCCTTCTTACTTATCAGTACGGTATACGACGCATCTGCCGTCTCCATCTGCATCTGCCGCATATTCCCCATATATGCAAGGATGAGTTCCTCCGTCTCCCCGGAGTCTGCGTTCCTGTGGAATACCTGGTTATTCCGGAATTGTTCCAACTGGAACAAAAGCTCCTCCTTCTGCAGCAAAGGACGGACCTTTACCTTCACCGCTTTGCCCTTCTCCCGGGGATTGCTGAGCACAGCCGACCGAAACCCTATATTTAGATTGCCCCGTAATATCTTTCTTAATTCTTCCATATGCCTGTTATGATCCCAACTTATCTCTGTGTGCGCTCCCGGCGCTTCCCTGTTACAGTCCAAGTATATCAGAGATTGCTCCCATCTCTTCCAATGCAACATCTATCAGGTCGTCCAGGCTAAGCCCGGTGAACTCGATAGATTCCATATAGTCTCTGTTCGCTCCCGCGGCAAAACGAAGCTCATTGAACCGCTTCATCACAGACTTATGCTTCACACTGGCGATCTTCTTATCCGGATAGATCTGCGCAACCGCCTTCACGAATCCGCTCATCGGATCTGCCGCCAGTATGGCGTACTGCAGAGTGGTTCTTGCCTTCACTCCGCTCTTGGGATTATGCGCGCAGATCGCGTCGAACAATACTTTATCTTCCATGCCTTCTTTCTTCAGGATCTCTACAGACGTCGGTCCATGTACGCTCATATCATGCTGCCAGTCGCACTGCTCCTCGTCCAGATCGTGAAGAAGCCCTACGATCCCCCAGTATTCCACATCATCCGGCGCCAGCCGCTTGGCAAGCCCCTTCATGATCGCCTCAACGGCATAAGAATGGGTGATATAGTTCTCGCCTTTCATATATTTCATCAAGATATCATGTGCCTGTTCCCTGTTCATAACTTCTTTCTCCTTCCTGACATTCTCCTTATTCTTCCGGTACTACGATCAGATCCTTTGTAAAATGATTCAGCACTTCGCATCCATCCTCTGTCACCAGGACCAGATCCTCGATACGTACGCCGATACCCTCCTCCGGAAGATAGATTCCCGGCTCAACCGAGAAACACTGCCCCGGCCTGATCACCGTCTCATTTACGGAAGAGACATCTCCGAATTCATGATCCTCAAGCCCGATCGAATGCCCCGTCCTGTGTGTAAAATACTGCCCGTATCCTTTTTCTTCAATATAATTCCTTGCCGCAAGGTCAACGTCGCACATCCGGTTCCCCGGTTTTGCCGCCTCGATCCCGCGCCGGTTCGCTTCGGCGACAATATCATAGATCTCTCTTGCGCGGCCGGACACTTCCCCGATGAACACCGTCCGGGTCATATCAGACGCATAGTCATCCTTGAACGCGCCGATATCAAGGATCACGCAGTCCCCGCGCCTGCCCCTGGAATCGTCCGTCACATGATGCGGATCTGCCGCTCCCTTCGCATAAGCCGTGATCGGGTCGAAGGATACGCCGTCACACCCAAGCTCTTGATAGATCTCCCGGATCTTCGCATTCAGTTCCTTCTCCGTCAATCCCTTCACCACCCATGGGATCAGCCTCTCCATAGCAAGATCATTGAGCCTTGAGGACTCGCGCATCAACGCCTGTTCCTTCTCATCCTTTATCATGCGGATATCGTCCACGATCGGGGATGCGTTCACAAAACGGCTTCCGCCGCCTAACTCCTGCAGACGGAGCAGGAACCTTGCCTGCCATGTCTTATCAATCCCCATCGGCTTGTCCTTCTCCACATAACGGCTCAGGATCTCTACGCCGTCCTCCACGTCATCATACCAGACGATCTCCACGCCCAGATCCTTCTCCTGCGGAAACAGCTTATTGATCACCAGCTTATGATCCCCGCTTACATTCAGATATAATGCCAACAGCCTCTCTCCGGGGATGATCCACTTCCCCGTCAGATAAAAGATCGCCACCGGATCCGATACGATCATCTGCGTTAATTCCTGTTCCTTCATAGCCGCCAACACTCTAGTAACTTTTCCCTGATCCATGATTCACCAAAACCTTCTTTCTCCGACAATACAGTTGAATTTTTCCGTAAAATAAAACCGGCAGCGCTGACTACCGATTTTATTTTCTTCTATTATAATGTTTTCCACTTTTAATTTCAACCCAAATAGTGACGACTTTATGTCACTACTTTTTATTTACACTCTCGAATTCATCGATGACCGACTGATCCGGCGCTTTTGTCGCCAGGCTTACAAGGATGATCATCGCCAGAGACACCAGAAATGCCGGAAGCAGCTCGTAGATATTGAAGACGCCGCCTAACTTACTGATGCCGAACTTCCATACGAATACCATCACACCGCCGGAGATCATGCCGGCAAGCGCTCCCTGAAGCGTAGTTCGTCTCCAGAACAGCGCGCAGATCACAACGCCTGCAAACGCAGCGCCCATGCCCGCCCATGCAAAGGATACGATCTCGAAGATACTGGAATTCGGATCTTTGGCTATGAATACCGCGATCACCGCGATCGCCAGGATCGTCCCGCGCGCGATCGTAAGGCTCTGCTTCTCACTGAGCTTCTTCCCAAAGAAATCCTGCACGATATTCTCAGACACACCGGACGCCGCTACCAACATCTGGCTGTCTGCCGTAGACATCGTAGCCGCAAGGATACCCGCAAGGATCACGCCTCCAAGGATCGCCGTCAGCGCTCCTTTCTGGCTTAACAGGTTCGTCAGTATGATAATGATACGCTCGTGCTGCCCTTCCGGAACCTCGATCGCCCCTGTATTCGCAACGGCAAGCCCCACGATACCGATAAATATCGCGACTGCCATGGCGATCGTCACCCATATAGAAGCAACCCGCCTAGAAAGCGTCAGCTTATTCTCATCCTCGATCGACATGAACCTTACCAAGATGTGAGGCATACCAAAATACCCGATGCCCCATGCCAGAAGGCTCACGGCAGTAAGCGGGGAATAAGGGATCGCCGCTTTCTCAGCCGCGTCATGTATGGCTGAGACAGAAAGGTAACCCGACAACGCCTTCGCGTTATCCATGACCGCGTCCATGCCGCCTGCGGTCGTCACGCCGAAAGTCACGATAGAGACCAGGGCGATGGACATTACGATACTCTGGATCAGGTCGTTGGTAGCTACCGTCGTGAATCCTCCTGCGATCGTATACACTACGATGATCACTGCAAACAAGATCATTCCGGTCATATAATCAAGCCCGAACAGGGAATTGAACAGCTTCCCGCATGCGGAAAATCCGGACGCCACATACACGACAAAGAAGATCACGATGATCACGGCAGCGATCGCGGAGATAATATTCTTCTCATCGTGGAATCTCTTGGCGAAGAACGTCGGCAGCGTGATCGCTCCGATCTTCTCGGAATAACGCCTAAGCCTCCTTGACGTAAAGAGCCAGTTAAGATATGTACCGATCGCCAGACCCGCAGCCGTCCAGAACGCGTCGGCAAGTCCCGTCAGGTAAGCTACTCCCGGAAGCCCCATTAAAAGCCAGCTGGACATATCGCTTGCCTCCGCGCTCATCGCAACTACCAGCGCCCCCATCTTCCTGCCTCCCAGATAGAAGTCCTCACTGTTGTTGTTCTTCTTCGCATTGTATACGCCGACGCCGATCAAAAGGCACATATACGCGAGGATCGTTAACAAGATAATAATACTGATACTGTTCATACATCTCACCTCTTATTCTTTCCTTCTGTCCTCAGAGTATGTATGACATCCTGCCTCGGATCCCCTTAAGACACATTCTGAAACCAGAAAATACACTAATAAGAAAGACAAGGCAAGACGTATTCCTATGTTAGTCTTCCTTGTCTGTCTTACGGATATTATACCCCCTGGTTAAATTCTTGTCAATAAAAACATTACACTTCTTAATGTTTGCATTACATTTTATTATGACAAGATCCGGGACAATTCTCGCAGCCGCACCCGCAGCCGCCTCCATTCTTCCTTTTTTTCCAAATACTCCTTACCGCCAACACCGCCGCTGCCAGGACGATCAATCCGACCGCAGCCGTCGCCGGCGCACTGCTTGCCGCTAATGCCATCTTCTCACCTTCCTAAATTTATTTAGTCTGCATAGTCCTCCTTCATTGCCCGCATCTCCCGCAAAGCGTGGATTTCCATCTACGGCATTATTTTGCCGCAAATGAACGCGGCGCCGCGCCAGGGATATTCACGTGCAGAGACGTACTCTCTTTATACGGACGGAACAGCAGATAGAGGAATCCGATCAGCACAAGGAACGCCGCAGCCGTACCGATCCCCATCCCCCTGCCGGTAAAGAACATCCCGAACTGGTAGATGCACAGAGATACACCATAGGCAAACCCACACTGATACCCGATGGCAAACCAAGTCCACTTCGCGTTATTCATCTCCCGCCTGATAGCGCCGATCGCCGCGAAACAGGGCGCGCATAAGAGATTGAATACCAGGAAAGAATATGCCGCAAGAGCGGTCATACTTGCCGCCAGGGTTCCCCAGATCTCCGTCCCGTCTTCCGCAACTTCCGCAAAACCATAGAGGATGCCAAAGGTTCCTACCACATTCTCCTTCGCGACAAGCCCTGTCATCGCCGCGACGGCAGCCTGCCAGTCGCCCCAGCCAAGGGGAGCGAAGATCCACGCGAACGCCCTTCCGATACTTGCAAGGAATCCGTCGCTTAAGTCCTCCACCATGCCGAACCGTCCGTCTGTAATACCGAATCCGGATGTGAACCAGATAAAGATCGTAGACAGGAGGATCACCGTCCCCGCCTTCTTGATAAAGGACCAGCCTCTCTCCCACATACTCCTTATTACATTCCCCGCGGTAGGCATACGATAAGCAGGAAGCTCCATGACGAACGGAGCCGGATCTCCCGCGAACATCCTGGTCTTCTTCAAGATGATCCCAGAGCAGATGATCGCTGCGATGCCTGCAAAATACGCGCTGGGCGCTACCCATGACGCTCCGTCAAAAAGCGCGCCCGCGATCAGGGCGATGATCGGCAGCTTTGCGCCGCAGGGGATGAACGTCGTCGTCATGATCGTCATCTTACGGTCCCGGTCATTCTCTATCGTACGGGATGCCATGATCCCCGGAACACCGCATCCTGTTCCTATCAGCATCGGGATAAACGATTTCCCTGACAGTCCGAACTTGCGGAAGATCCGATCCATGATGAACGCGATCCTCGCCATATAGCCGCAGGACTCCAGAAACGCAAGAAAGATAAACAGCACCAACATCTGCGGAACGAATCCAAGCACCGCTCCCACACCGCCGACGATGCCATCCAGGATCAGCCCCTGAAGCCAATCGGCGCATCCTATACCGGTCAGAAATCCTTCGACCGCAGGAGGGATGATCTCGCCGAACAGCACGTCGTTGGTCCAGTCGGTCACGGCAGTCCCTACCGTTGATACGGAGACATAATATACCGCCCACATGATCGCCGCGAAGATCGGCAATGCCAGCCAGCGGTTTGTAACGATTCTATCAATCTTATCCGAGGTTGTCAACTTCTCCTTCTCCGCTTTACTGAGACACTTGCCGATCATGGATGCTATGTACTGATACCGCTCATTCGTGATGATACTCTCTGCGTCGTCGTCCAGCTCTTTTTCTGCCCTGCCGATAATATCCGCCACATCCGGCGCCTGCTTAAGCATCGCCCGGATCTTCTCATCCCCTTCGAACAGCTTGACGGCAAAAAACCGCTTCTGCGCTTCCGATACGCCTGTCAGCCTTCCTTCGATCTCGCTTAAGATCCCTTCTACTTCCGGCGCGAATTCAGGAGACTTCGGGACGGCGCTCTTATCCTGCGCGATCTTCACCGCCTTCTCGGCAGCCTCTCTGACGCCTTCTCCTCTGAGCGCTGAGATCGCAATAACTTCACAACCAAGGCTTTTCTCCAACTGCCCTATGTCGATCCGATCGCCTGATCTTTCTACGGCGTCCATCATATTCACGGCGATCACCACCGGGACTCCAAGCTCCATCAGCTGTGTACTCAGATAAAGATTCCTCTCAAGATTGGTTCCGTCTACAATATTCAGGATCACATCCGGCTGATCCGTGATCAGATAATTCCTTGCCACTACTTCTTCCAAGGTATACGGCGACAGAGAATAGATTCCCGGCAGATCCATTACCGTAACCTCTTTCTTGTCTTTCAGCCTTCCTTCTTTCTTCTCAACCGTAACTCCCGGCCAGTTTCCGACGAACTGGTTCGATCCCGTGAGCGCGTTGAACAATGTCGTCTTCCCGCTGTTGGGGTTGCCGGCAAGCGCTATCTTCACTCCCATCTCTTCTCCTCCTGCTCTTTCTTAATTCTATGTGATGTGCCGCTTCTTCACGGCTTCCGTGTTTACCGGATCTTTCTATTGTACTTCTATCATCTGTGCGTCCGACTTTCTCAGAGAAAGTTCATACCCTCTGACTGTAATTTCCAACGGATCTCCAAGCGGCGCAACCTTCCTTACATAAACCGATGTTCCCTTCGTGATCCCCATATCCATGATCCTGCGCTTCGTCGCTCCTTCCCCGTGCAGCTTCACGACCACCGCGCTGGAATCACACTTTACATCCCTTAATGTCTGCATATCCTCATCTCCTCCTATACCATGATCTTATTCGCGATCCCCTTGCTTACCGCCACTCTGGAATCCTTGACCTGAACAATAATATTTCCGTTATTGCTTGATATGACCTTCACTTCTTCTCCTACGGTAAATCCAAGATTCTCAAGAAATCTCTTCGATCCGTCCTTGCCCCCGATCCTCCTGATCGAAGCGGCTTCACCTGAACGCAGCATAGTCAGCGGCATTACGATCCCTCCTTTTCCTACTTTCTGCTTTTTGCTCTGTACTTTCAAAACGTTCGCACAACCATCTCTTTATGTATCAGATCCATATCTTCTAAGAGCTGTACCATACGATACACGGTTGCGATACCTATCTTACTGTCTCTTACTCTTGCGGCAAGATAGATCTCCTTGCAGGAAGAATATTCATTTTCTAATATAAGCCGGATCAGCAGCCGCCTCTGTGCCGTGATCCGACAGCCCTTTTCCTTAAGTTTCCCAAGTACGGCTTCTATATTCTCTTCTCTGCACATCTCTTTCCTCACTTTTATGATATTGATTATCATTTACATTGTATATTTTATTCTTATTGAATATGATTGTCAATATTATTATTGATAAAATTTTCTCATTAGGCATGCCGTCTGCTGCGTTGGATCTCCTCCATGACGCTGCCTCATCAAAGAAACCGACAAAAAGGCTGCTGCAGACCGCAAGCTCCGGACAATAAAAACATTGTCTGAACCTGCCGTTTGCAACAGCCTCTTACTACCCTGTTACCTATTCTTCTACTAATTCTAACAGTTCTTCTGCATCCTCTTCGATTCCGTCTTCTTCATACTCCTCTGCCGGATACAGGTCGTCTCCCTCATCTGCGGCCATATCCGCCGTGTCTTCGGTCTCGCCTTCCAATACCTGATCTTCGCCTTCAACCGGCTCTTCCGTACTTTCTTCCTCAAGCTCCAGTTCATCATCCATGGAAAGCTCAGAATCCAGACGGATATCTCTGTATTTCCGCATACCGGTACCTGCCGGAATATGCTTACCGATCAGGACGTTCTCCTTCAGCCCGATCAGCGGATCTACCTTGCCCTTGATCGCCGCCTCGGTCAGAACCTTCGTCGTCTCCTGGAAGGACGCCGCCGACAGGAAGGAATTCGTCGCCAGTGACGCCTTCGTGATACCGAGCATGATCTGCTCGCCCACAGCCGGCTCCATACCCTCTCTTACCAGAGAGGCATTCGTATCCTCGAATTCCAGTCTGTCTACATTCGTACCAGGCAGGAACTCGGAATCCCCGGCTTCTTCTACCCGGACTTTCTTAAGCATCTGGCGCACGATAACCTCGATATGCTTATCATTGATATCAACACCCTGCAGACGATATACGCGCTGTACTTCCTGGATCATATAATCCTGTACGGCACGCAGCCCTTTGATCCTCAGGATATCATGCGGATTCACACTACCTTCTGTCAGCTCGTCGCCGGCAGCCAGCACTGCGCCGTCCTGAACCTTGATCCTGGAACCATACGGGATCAGATATGCCTTGGATTCGCCGGTATCATTATTCGTAACGATGATCTCTCGCTTCTTCTTCGTGTCGTTGATATTCGCAATTCCGGCGAATTCCGTGATGATCGCAAGACCTTTCGGCTTTCTCGCCTCAAAAAGCTCCTCGACACGGGGAAGACCCTGTGTGATATCATCACCGGCAACGCCGCCGGTATGGAACGTACGCATCGTAAGCTGCGTACCAGGCTCGCCGATGGACTGTGCGGCGATAATTCCGACCGCCTCGCCCACCTGTACCGGCTCCCCGGTCGCCATATTGGCGCCGTAGCATTTCGCGCAGACTCCATTATGCGATTTACAGGTAAGGATGGTTCGGATCTTGATCATCTTCAAGGTCTCTCCGTTCTCATCCACACCCTTCTTCATGATCATCTCAGCACGCTTCGGCGTAACCATATGGTTTGCTTTTACCAGGATATTACCGTCCTTATCTACGATATCCTCGCACAGGTAACGTCCCGTGATACGCTCCTGAAGGCTCTCTATCTCCTCATTGCCGTCCACGAACGCCTTCACATACATGCCCGGGATCTCCTCGCCCTTCTCGGCACAATCCACTTCGTGGATGATCAATTCCTGCGATACGTCGACCAGACGTCTGGTCAGATATCCGGAATCGGCGGTACGAAGAGCCGTATCGGACAGCCCCTTACGCGCTCCGTGAGCGGACATGAAATACTCCAATACGTCCAGGCCTTCACGGAAATTGGACTTGATGGGCAGCTCGATGGTACGTCCTGTCGTATCTGCCATCAGCCCTCGCATACCTGCAAGCTGTTTGATCTGTTTATCAGAACCACGGGCTCCGGAATCCGCCATCATGAAGATGTTGTTGTATTTATCCAGTCCGGACAACAGCGCTTCTGTCAGCGCGTCGTCAGTTGCCTTCCAGGTCTCGACAACCTCTTTATAACGCTCTTCCTCCGTGATCAGACCTCGTTTGAAGTTCTTCGTGATCTTATCCACCGTATCCTGCGCCTGGCGGATCATCTCCGGCTTCTGCGGCGGCACGGTCATATCCGAGATAGATACGGTCATCGCCGCTCTGGTAGAATACTTGTACCCGATGGATTTTACCGCGTCGAGGACCTCTGCCGTAGCAGTGGAACCGTGGGTATTGATAACCTTCTCGAGGATCTGCTTCAACTGCTTCTTTCCTACATGGAAGTCCACCTCAAGCAGTAACTCGTTCTCTTCTGCCTCACGGTCTACGAATCCCAGATCCTGCGGGATGATCTCGTTGAACAGAAATCTTCCCAGTGTAGACTCGATGATCCCCTCCTTCACCGTACCGTCCGCCAGAGTCTTTTTCACTCTGACTTTGACGCGTGAGTGGAGTGTAATAATATCGTTCTCATAAGCAAGGATCGCTTCATTTACATTCTTAAAGAATTTCCCCTCGCCCTTCGCTCCAGGTCTTTCCTGGGTCAGATAATAGATCCCCAGTACCATGTCCTGTGACGGAACGGCAACCGGGCCTCCGTCGGAAGGTTTCAGCAGGTTATTCGGCGACAGCAGCAGGAAGCGGCATTCCGCCTGTGCTTCCACGGACAGCGGCAGATGCACCGCCATCTGGTCGCCGTCAAAATCGGCATTGTAAGCCGTACATACCAACGGATGCAGCTTGATCGCCTTACCCTCTACCAGGATCGGCTCGAATGCCTGAATACCGAGCCTGTGAAGCGTAGGGGCGCGGTTCAGCATAACCGGATGCTCTTTGATCACATCTTCCAGTACATCCCATACCTCCGGCTGTACTCTCTCCACCATCTTCTTCGCATTCTTGATATTATGGGCGGTTCCGTTCTGCACCAGTTCCTTCATAACAAAAGGCTTGAACAGCTCGATCGCCATCTCCTTCGGAAGGCCGCACTGGTAGATCTTAAGCTCCGGCCCTACTACGATAACAGAACGTCCGGAATAGTCGACACGCTTCCCAAGCAGGTTCTGACGGAAACGTCCTGACTTACCTTTCAGCATGTCTGACAGAGACTTCAGCGCCCTGTTACCAGGTCCTGTGACAGGACGTCCGCGGCGTCCGTTGTCGATCAGGGCGTCTACCGCTTCCTGCAGCATCCGCTTCTCATTTCTTACGATAATGTCCGGCGCGCCCAGTTCAAGCAGGCGTTTCAGACGGTTATTTCTATTAATGATCCTGCGGTACAGGTCATTTAAGTCAGACGTCGCAAAACGTCCGCCGTCCAACTGTACCATAGGCCTTAGATCCGGCGGGATCACCGGGATCGCCGTCATGATCATCCACTCCGGCTTATTTCCGGACTCACGGAAAGCTTCCACAACCTCCAGGCGCTTCACGATCCGCGCGCGCTTCTGTCCTGTCGCGCCTTTCAAACCTTCCTGCAGCTCATGATAATCTTTCTCCAGATCAATGGACTCAAGTAGCTCCTGAATGGACTCCGCTCCCATCCCTACACGGAAGGCGCTTCCCCATCTCTCTCTTGCTTCCTGATATTCCTGTTCGGACAGAACCTGCTTATACTGCAGGTCGCTCTCCCCTCTGTCGAGCACGATATAAGACGCGAAATACAGCACCTTCTCAAGCGTCCTCGGCGACAGGTCCAGGATCAGTCCCATCCGGCTGGGAATCCCTTTAAAATACCAGATGTGTGATACAGGCGCGGCAAGGGCGATATGCCCCATACGCTCGCGGCGCACGCTGGACTTCGTAACTTCGACTCCACAACGGTCGCACACAACGCCTTTATAACGGATCTTCTTATATTTACCACAGTGGCACTCCCAATCCTTGCTTGGTCCGAATATCCTCTCGCAGAACAATCCGTCTTTCTCCGGTTTCAGTGTCCGGTAATTGATCGTCTCTGGTTTCGTAACTTCTCCCCTGGACCATTCCAGAATCTTATCAGGCGATGCCAACCCGATCTTGATCGCATCAAAAGTCATTGGCTGATAAGCTTGTTCCTTATTGTTTTCTGGCATACAGGCACCCCTTCCTATTCATCATCTGACAGATCATCATATCCAAAATCATCATCCGGTTCATATTCCATATCATCCAGATCCATATCGTCGAACTCGTCGTCGTCCGGCTCCTCTTCCACATCAATAAGTTCTTCTCCCTGGAATTCCTGCTCGGTATATCCGTGCTCCCCTAAGTTATCATCCTGGCCGTACTTCCTGTCTCCCTCGATCAGTGAACGGAAATCCGTCTCTCCTAGATCCGCCGTCTCCATGATCTCGACCTCCGTGTTGTCGTCGCGCAGCACACGCATATCAAGCCCAAGAGACTGCAGCTCCTTCAACAACACCTTGAAGGACTCCGGAATCGCAGGTTCCGGGATGTTCTCGCCCTTGATGATCGCTTCATACGTCTTCACACGGCCGACTACGTCGTCTGATTTCACGGTAAGGATCTCCTGAAGCGTATAAGACGCGCCGTATGCTTCCAACGCCCATACCTCCATCTCTCCGAAACGCTGTCCGCCGAACTGCGCCTTACCACCTAACGGCTGCTGTGTAACCAGCGAGTAAGGACCGGTGGAACGCGCATGGATCTTATCGTCCACCAGATGATGCAGCTTCAGATAGTGCATGTGCCCGATGGTAACCGGACTGTCAAAATATTCTCCGGTACGTCCGTCTCTTAACCGCACTTTGCCGTCCCTGGAGATCGGCACGCCCTTCCAGAGCTTCCGGTGCTCCCGGTTATCCGACAGATACCGTACGACTTCCGGCAACAGGTCTTCTTTATGCTTCTCTTCGAATTCTTCCCACTCAAGATTCACATAATCATTCGCCAGGTCAAGAGTATCCATAATATCATTCTCATCCGCGCCGTCGAATACCGGCGTCGCAATGTTGAATCCCAATGCCTTCGCAGCCAGGGACAGGTGGATCTCCAATACCTGCCCGATATTCATACGCGACGGCACGCCAAGAGGATTCAGTACGATATCAAGCGGGCGTCCGTTCGGCAGAAACGGCATATCCTCCACCGGCAGTACACGGGAAACCACACCCTTGTTACCGTGACGTCCCGCCATCTTATCTCCTACGGAGATCTTTCTCTTCTGGGCGATATAGATCCTTACCGCCTGGTTGACTCCCGGTGAGAGTTCATCTCCGTTATCTCTTGTAAATACCTTCGCATCCACTACAATACCGTACTCGCCGTGGGGTACTTTCAGGGATGTATCTCTGACTTCACGCGCTTTCTCGCCAAAGATCGCACGCAGCAGCCGCTCTTCCGCCGTCAGCTCTGTCTCTCCCTTCGGAGTCACCTTGCCGACCAGGATATCCCCGGCGCGCACTTCAGCGCCGATGCGGATGATACCCCTCTCGTCCAGATTCTTAAGAGCATCGTCTCCGACGCCCGGGATATCGCGGGTAACCTCCTCCGGTCCCAGCTTGGTATCACGCGCCTCTGCTTCGTACTCTTCTATATGAACGGATGTATATACATCCTCCTGTACCAGTCTCTCGCTCAAAAGTACGGCGTCCTCGTAATTGTAGCCTTCCCATGTCATGAATCCGATCAGCGGATTCTTGCCAAGAGCCATCTCGCCGTTAGACGTGGACGGTCCGTCTGCAATGACGTCTCCTGCCTGTACTTTATCTCCCTTGAATACAATCGGCCTCTGATTGTAACAGTTACTCTGGTTACTTCTGACGAATTTCGTCAGCTTGTAACGCTTCAGATTACCGTCTTCCTGGCGGACCGTGATCTCCGTAGACGTAGACCGCTCCACCACGCCGCTCTTCTCGGCAACGATACACACGCCGGAATCCACCGCAGACTTCTCTTCCATACCTGTTCCCACGACCGGCGCCTCCGTCATAAGAAGCGGCACCGCCTGACGCTGCATGTTCGATCCCATCAGGGCGCGGTTCGCGTCGTCATTCTCAAGGAACGGGATCAATGCCGTCGCCACGGAGAATACCATCTTCGGCGATACGTCCATATAATCAAACATACGTCTCTCATATTCCTGAGTCTCTTCCCTGTAACGGCCTGATACATTCTTACGGATAAAATGTCCTTCATCGTCAAGCGCTTCATTCGCCTGCGCCACATGATAGTTATCTTCTTCGTCCGCCGTCATATATACAACTTCTTCCGTAACCACAGGGTTCGCAGGATCATCATGGTTGATCTTACGGTACGGAGCCTCGATGAAACCATACTGATTAATCCTTGCATAGGTTGCAAGGGAATTGATCAGACCGATATTCGGACCTTCAGGAGTCTCGATCGGGCACATCCTTCCATAATGAGAATAATGCACGTCCCGGACCTCGAATCCCGCACGGTCTCTTGACAGACCGCCTGGTCCCAGGGCGGACAGACGTCTCTTATGGGTCAGCTCGCCCAGCGGATTATTCTGATCCATGAACTGTGACAGCTGGGAAGAACCGAAGAACTCCTTCACAGCCGCCGTCACAGGCTTGATATTGATCAGAGACTGGGGAGAGATCCCCTCCAGATCCTGGGTCGTCATTCTCTCACGCACGACCCTTTCCAGTCTCGACAGACCGATCCTGTACTGGTTCTGCAGCAATTCACCCACAGAACGGATACGCCGGTTGCCCAGATGATCGATATCGTCATCATTTCCAAGCCCATATTCCAGATGGATATTATAATTAATGGAAGCTATGATATCTTCCTTCGTAATATGCTTCGGTATCAGATCGTGGATATCCCGCCGGATCGCATCCTTAAGCTCGTCGATATCGCCGCCGGTCTCTTCCAGAAGCCCTGCGAGCACAGGATAATACACCTGCTCCGTCACTCCGACTTCTTTCGGGTCAACATCCACAACAGCCGTAATATCAACCATCATATTAGAGATGACCTTGATATTGCGCTCCTCGTCGTCACGTCTGATCCACACGTACGGAACCGCCGCATTCTGTATCTGATCGGCAAGCTCCCGGGTCACCTTCGCGCCCTCTTCTGCGATCACTTCGCCTGTGATCGGGCTAGCCACGCTCTCGGCAAGAACCTGCCCGGTGATACGGTTCTTTAAGGATAGCTTCTTATTGAACTTGTATCTTCCCACTTTCGCCAGGTCATACCGCCTCGGATCGAAGAACATACTCATGATCAGGCTCTCCGCGCTGTCCACCGCAAGAGGCTCGCCCGGCCTGATCTTCTTATATAATTCCAGGAGGCCTTCCTGATAATTCGTCGCGGCGTCCTTCTCAAAACTTGCGACGATCTTCGGCTCCTCGCCGAATAATTCAAGGATCTCCGGATTCGTACCGATTCCGAGCGCGCGGATCAGCACAGTGATCGGTACCTTTCTGGTTCTATCTACACGTACATAAAAAACGTCGTTGGAGTCTGTCTCGTACTCTAACCACGCGCCGCGGTTCGGGATCACAGTGGAAGAATACAGTTTTTTGCCTAACTTATCGTGCGCGATCGCATAGTAAATACCTGGTGAACGTACCAGCTGACTTACGATAACACGCTCTGCCCCGTTAATTACAAACGTACCCGTATTGGTCATCAACGGCAAGTCCCCCATAAATATCTCATGCTCGTTGATCTCATCTGTTTCTTTGTTATGAAGCCTTACCCTCACCTTAAGTGGCGCCGCGTAAGTCGCATCACGTTCTTTACACTCTTCGATCGTGTATTTCACGTCTTTCTCGCACAAAGTAAAATCAACAAATTCCAGACTTAAATGACCACTGTAATCGGTGATCGGGGAAATGTCATCAAACACTTCATTCAGACCTTCGTCCAGAAACCACTGGTAAGAATCCTTCTGGACTTCGATCAAGTTAGGCATCTGAAGAACTTCTTTTTGTCTCGAATAACTCATGCGTGAACTTTTTCCGCTCTTGATGGGACGAATTCTGTTTTTCTCCATATCGACGTTTCACTCCTCATATATTTTTTGGATAATCATTCGGCCATGCAGGACTATATACATAAACCATCTGACATTATCTGACAAAGACAGTTCCATTCTGCAAAACATTGAAAATAGCGCTATCCCCACCATTCTCATGCGATATTATGGCAGAACTTTCCACAATAGTGCATTTTTTACTATACCACAACACACCGAAGCTTGTCAATGAGAATTTTATAAAATCTTATATGACAAAAACCCCGACAACAGTCGGGGTTTTGCATTCTTATTCTTCTTATTTAAGGTTAACCTCTGCGCCTTCTGCCTCAAGCTTAGCCTTGATCTCCTCAGCCTCTGCCTTGGAAACAGCTTCCTTAACTACCTTCGGAGCTTCGTCAACTACTGCCTTAGCTTCTTTCAGTCCAAGACCTGTAATCTCACGAACAACCTTGATAACCTTAACCTTAGAAGATCCGGCAGATACTAATTCTACATCGAATTCATCCTTCTCTTCCTCTGCCGCTGCTTCTCCGCCTGCTGCTGCAACTACTACGCCTGCTGCTGCAGATACACCAAATTCTTCTTCACATGCTTTTACTAACTCATTCAACTCTAATACTGATAACTCTTTGATCGCATCAATAAATTCAGCTGTTGTCAACTTTGCCATTGTATTTTCCTCCATTATATTTATGATAGATATGATTTTCCTGACATCTGATAAGACGTCTTACTCCGCTGCCGGAGCCTCTGCCGCCTCTTCTGCCGAAGCTTCTGAAGCCGCATTCGCTGCGCAGGCTTCTGCGCCGCCCTGCTCTGCAATCTGATTGAGAACACGAGCAAGATTGGTGATCGGTGACTGCAGGCTTCCAAGCAGCTTGGACAGCAGTTCTTCTCTTGACGGGATCTTAGCCAGCTCTGTCAACGCAGCGCTGTCATATACCGTGCCTTCTACCACACCTGCTTTTAACTCAAGAGCCTTTGCATCCTTTGCAAATTTACAAAGAATTCTTGCCGGAGCTGTCGCGTCGTCTTTTGAAATAGCAATGGCGCTCGGACCTTCCAAATGCTCGTCAAGCCCTGCGAACTCTGTTCCTTCAAAAGCTCTCTTCATCATTGTGTTCTTACAAACCTTGTAGACGATCCCGGCTTCTCTTAACTGCTTACGCAATTCTGTATCCTGCGCAACAGTAAGTCCGCGGTAGTCAACCAGCACAACACTTGCCGCGCCCTTGACGTCGTCTGCGATCGCCTGTACGATTGGCTGTTTTAATTCAACTTTTGCCACGAATGGTGCACCTCCTTATATATTTGTCCGACTGCGTCTTAAAGAAAGCGCCTGCAGGGCAACCTGCAATATACAGATCATCCTGCAATATAGCAAAAACGCCTCTGTGCCAAAGACACAGAGGCGTTATAATTCTAACGATCGAATCTAACTTTCCTCGGCAGGCGTTGGTCTACTTACGCTTTCGCACCTGCTGTCTACGGCAGTCAATTGATACTATAGCATTCTTCACTTTGAATGTCAACTCTTTTTTCTTCTTATTTTGTTCCCCTTATTTTGCTTTTTTATCAGACAATACCCCTCGGATCATATCCGTCAGCTTCTCCGGTTTCTCCGCTTTTTCCGGCGCCTTCTCCGGCAGCTCTGCCGGCGGTTGTGCGAGCGACTCTACATGCTCCCCGGGAACCATGATCTCCAGCTGCTGTTTCATGTTGCGGATAACCACCTCGTCATGTTCCCCGCCGAACTCTCCGTCCAGCGTCCATGGGATCTCTTCCAGAGACTCGAAGGTGATCTCCCCGGTCTTAAACGTATACATATGCTTGGTATCCACCTGTTCGATCAGGAGGGCGGCGATGATCTCCTGCAGGGCTATGGGATTCGTTGGTTTTCGGATCAGCGTTACTTCGAACAGACCGTCGTCAAACACCACATTCTTCCCGATCATGTTGCGGAATCCCCCTACGGAGCGGGAATTCGTCACCATTCCCAAGATAAATTCATCCTCGATCTCTTCTCCGTCATGCGTCACCCTGATCCTGTAGGACGGCACATTGAACAGCCGCTTCGTTCCCTCCAGAACATATGCGAGATGTCCCAGGATATTCTTCACTTCCTGCTTCGTCTCATAAGAAACATCCGTGAATATGCCAAACGCCGCGACATATACGAAGATATCATCGTTGAACCGCCCCACATCACAGGGGAACACCACCCCGTTCACCGCATTGTCCGCTGCCTTCAGAAGCCCTTTCGGGATATGGAGGCTGTTCGCGAAATCATTCGTAGTGCCGGTCGGAATATAGCCGATCGGAATCCTCGTGCTCCTGTGCATCATACCCGTCACAACCTCGTCGATGGTGCCGTCGCCTCCGCTGCAGACGATCAGCTCATACCTGCTCGCGTCAAATTCCAGGATCTTCTTGTAAGCATCCCGGTATGACTGCGTAGGATACACTACCACTTCGTAACCCGCCTTCACGAAGATATCAATAATATCCGATAACTGAGCCTTCAAAAGCTCCTTCCCCGCCCGCGGATTATAGATAAACAACATTCTCTTCATATCATCTTCCCCTTTCACGTCTCAGTACATTGTCCGGCGAAAAACCGGACGGCGTCCGGCGCTTTCCCGTAAACGACATGACAGAGGGCACTTACATGCCCTCTGTCAGTTACTGATTATGTATACTTATCCGGGCACCTCTCAATCTCACCCATACCCCTGGCTCTTTTCAAGCGACAGCTTCGCTGTGTCAGATTGCCAATGCATGAACGGATCCTCCCGATTCATGTATGATCAATTCTCAGCGATCAGAAAATCCTCAATCCCTGCCACAGCCTCATTCTCATCATGTCCATCCGCCACCACAGTCACGCTCTCGCCTTTCTGCAGCCTCAGACTCATCATCCCCATTATACTCTTTGCATTGATCTTCTTATTATCGATCTCGATAAATACCTGGCTGGCATACTGGCTTGCCTCCTGAACCAGGTGGGCAATAGGACGGGCTTCCATATCCATATTGTTTTGAATAGTAACAGGTTTCTTAGTCATAAAAAATTAATCCTCCTTGCTATCCCTTAACTTTACCGCTATCTCACTCAATCTTCTGAGCCGGTGATTCACTCCAGATTTCCCCACTGGCGCATCCAGAAGTTCCCCCAGTTCTTTCAAAGAAGCATCCGGATATGCAAGACGTGTAAGGGCGACGTCTCTCAGTCCTTGATGCAACCTGTCAAACCCAACCGTATCGCGTATATACTTGATGTCTTCTATCTGCCTGACAGCCGCAGACACCGTCTTGTTAATGTTCGCCGTCTCGCAGTTCACCTTGCGGTTCACAGAATTACGCATTTCCTTCATAATCCTGACGTTCTCAAGTTCAAGAAGCCCGACATGTGCTTCCATAATATTCAGAACATCTACGATCTGGGAGCCTTCCTTCAGATATACAACGTAGGTTTTCTTCCTCTCAACGATCTTAGCGTCCAGGTCAAACGCATTCATCAAACTTCTGAGATATTCTGCTTCTCCATGCGTGTTGCATACGATCTCAAAATGATATGATTTACTCGGATCGCTCATGGAGCCCGCCGCAATAAACGCCCCCCGGATATACGCCCTCTTACAGCAGACCGCCTGGATCATGGCGTTCTTCGCTGCCAGCAGGCCTTCCCCTTTGGCATAGATATTATAGCTGCAACTCCCTTTTGACATATTCCTACGGATTGCGATACATGTATCTATATTAAATGTTTTTTCCAATAATGTAAAGCATTTTCTTGCAACTGTAAAATTTTCCGTATGGAACCTTATACTGCACACACCTTTTCTATCTTCTCCGAATGTCCCCGACATACGGATGAGAGCCGACAGTTCCGCGAGCCGGCAGTGCCTTGCTTTCGCACACTGTACTGTCAGTTCCTCCTTTATCATGCCCGAAAATGACATCTATATACTCCTATCTTGCCTTTGTAATGGCATCTTTTCCGATATCCCTGTGCTCTATCCGGATCCCATAATTCTCATTCCGGCTTAAAGCTTCAAATAATCCGTTCGCCAATGTGACCGAGCGGTGCTTCCCGCCGGTGCAGCCTATGGCGATCACAAGCTGCGTCTTGCCCTCCTGGACATAATTCGGGATCAGGAATTCCACCAGGTCCGTCATCTTATCCAGGAATTCTTCTGCCTTCCTGTTCTTCATGACATAGTCTCTGACTTCCCGGTCATTGCCGCTTTTTGGACGTAATTCTTCTATATAATAGGGGTTCGGCAGAAAACGCACGTCAAATACAAGATCTGCGTCTGCCGGGATCCCATACTTGAATCCGAAAGAGAGCACGGAGATATAGAGATTCTTGTACTCTTTATTCCGTACGAAGATCTTATTCAGCTCGGCTTTCAGTTCTCTTGTAAGCATATGGCTCGTATCGATCAGGTAATCCGCTTTTTTTCTGAGAAATGCGATACGTTCCCGCTCTTTTCTGATCCCTTCATCTACACGCCCGTCGTTGCCCGCCAATGGGTGAAAACGCCGTGTTTCTTTATATCTTTTGATCAGCACTCCGTCTGAGGATTCCAGAAAAAGGATCTCATACTTCATTCCCGCCGCATCCAGCTCTTCCATCACCTTCGCCATCTCGGCAAGGCTCTCCCCGCTGCGTATATCTACTCCCAGCGCCGCTTTGTTAAGCTCGCTTCCCGGCACCCGGAGCAGATCTGCCATCTTCGGGATCAGCGGCACGGGCAGATTGTCCACACAAAAATACCCTACATCCTCCAACATCTTAAGCGCCGTACTCTTTCCGGCGCCTGACATCCCCGTCACGATCACACATCTCATCTTAAAAATCTCCCAGTCTCTTTACTTCCGGTTCAAGCCGTACTTTGAATTGCTCTTCTACTTTATCCGCCACCCGGCGCATAAGCTCCGCCACCTCTGCCGCCGTCGCATCGCCCCGGTTGACCACAAAGCCGCAGTGCTTCTCCGATACCTGCGCCCCGCCAAATGTATATCCGCGAAGCCCTGCATCCTGGATCAGTTTTCCTGCAAAATATCCCTCCGGCCTCTTGAACGTACTTCCGGCGCTTGGATATTCCAACGGCTGCTTGCTGATCCGCCTGTCTCTTAGATCCTCCATCTGTCTTCGGATCTCTTCCTCATCGCCCTTCTTAAGCCGGATCACTGCCTCAAGCACAATATAGCCCTTTCTAGCGACCACACTGGTTCTGTATCCCAATTCCAGTTCGTCTTCCTTAAGGACGAGGAACTCTCCCTGCGGGGTCAGTACCGTAACCTCATAAAGCACATCCTTCATCTCGCCGCCATAGGCGCCGGCATTCATCACACATGCGCCCCCTAACGTCCCCGGGATCCCCGCCGCAAATTCGAACCCGGCAAGCCCGTCCTTAAGCGCATGCGCCGCAACCTCTGACAGAAGCGCGCCCGCCTGCGCACGGATCTGCTCGCCGTTACTCTCGATCTTATTCATCGCCTTCGCGATCTGCACGACCACGCCCCTGACTCCGCGGTCAGAGACCAGAAGATTGCTTCCGTTCCCAATAATATGGCAGTCGATCTCCTCTGATCTGCACATGTCTATAACCGCTCTCACCTCTTCTGACGTCTCCGGCGTCACGAAGAAATCAGCCGGTCCTCCCACCCGAAATGTCGTATGGCTTTTCATCGGTTCATCCGTCCTTACCCGTTCTTCACCGACGATCTGTACCAGTTTGTGATATATCTTCTTCTCCATTCTATTCCTGTCCTTTTCCTTCATAATACCTCTGATTCTTTTTCAGTAATTGTAACACCCCTTTTCCGGAAATTCAATGTACACTTGCAAAATGCCCGTAAATGCTGTATATTAATTTCAGGAAAATATTTTTAAGAAGGAGTGAACTTATCAATTGGACTCGAGTGACGTCACCCAACTCATTATTCTGTTTATCTTACTGCTGTTATCAGCATTTTTCTCATCTGCTGAGACGGCATTGACCACTGTTAACAAGATTCGGATCCGCACCCTGGCGGAAGACGGAAACAGGCGCGCCGAAACAGTTCTCCGCGTTACGGATGATTCCGGCAAGATGTTAAGCGCCATACTGATCGGCAACAACATCGTCAATCTGTCTGCCGCGTCCCTGACCACCACGCTTGCCTATAGCTTCGGAGGGTCTATGGTTGCATTTGCAAGCGGTATCCTGACTCTGCTGATCCTTCTGTTCGGGGAGATCACCCCCAAGACGATGGCGACCATACATTCCGAGAAGATGTCCCTACTGTATGCGCCTGTGATCAGTATCTTCATGAAGTTAATGACGCCTGTGATCTTCGTGATCAACGGCCTGTCAATCGGCATACTTTTTCTTCTGCGCGTGGATCCTAACGCGAAGAACACAGCCATGACAGAAACCGAACTCCGTACGATCGTTGATGTCAGCCATGAGGACGGAGTCATTGAATCCGACGAAAGAGAAATGATCAATAACGTGTTCGATCTGGGCGACGCCAGAGCTAAGGATGTCATGGTCCCCCGTGTCCATGTGACATTTGCAGACGTCAACAGTACCTATGACGAACTGCTCGCCATCTTCCGGGAAGACAAGTATACACGCCTCCCCATTTTCGAGGACACGACGGACAATGTGGTTGGTACTATTAATATGAAAGACTTGCTGTTATATGACAGTACAACAGAATTTCATATTCAGGATTTTCTGCGGGAGGCTTATTTTACCTATGAATACAAGAGTATTTCCGAGCTTCTTGTGGAGATGCGCCAGGCGTCCTTTAACATTGCCATTGTGTTGGATGAATACGGCGAGACCGCAGGGCTGATCACTTTGGAAGATATTCTGGAAGAGATCGTCGGTGAGATCCATGACGAATATGACGAAAATGAGGAAGATTTTATACAGGAAGTCGATGAGCGCGAATATATTGTAGAAGGCTCCATCAATCTGGACGAACTCAATGACCGATTGGAACTTGACTTGAATTCGGATGAGTACGATTCTCTTGGCGGTTTTATCATCGAACGTCTTGACCGGCTGCCGGAAGCAGGGGATTCTATCTGTACGGACGAAGGTATTCACATGGTTGTGGAACGTCTTGATAAGAACCGGATCGAGCTTGTTCATCTGTACCTTCCGGAACCAACGCCTGAAAAGGGCGAAGATTCTGATGATTGATAAATCTTTACGCTGATACCACTGACGACGTCAGTATAGATATATTGGCATCACAGTATCAGAACACCCACAAACAGGGATGGCATATCATGGAAAAGGGGCTGTTGTTTTCACAACAGTCTCTTTTCCTGTTTCGTCTGCTGCATCGGATAATCAATACAGCAATTTCTGTATATGCTCCTCTTTCAGATTCTTCTTCGTGATCCAGGTATATCCTGTGTCCACGATCGCCTCATTGCCCATAGAAAGCGCTGCCCTCGCGGACGCTATGACTGCGGCATATCCCATCCCAAACGGATTCTGAAGGATCAGCGCGTCTATCCTGCCTTCCTCCAGCGCCTCTAATTCATCTTTATCCCCATCAAAACCAATGATATGCGCTTTCCTCTCATTTCTCTCAACCGTATCCAGGGCAAGCCTGACCGCCTCTCCGTTCGTCGCGTAGATCCCCGCCGCATCGGGATGCTTCTCCATAATATAATCCATCACATCTTCTTCGGATATCATATCCGCCGTAACTTCCTCATGCTCCGGATCTTCCGGCTGCTCCGGTCTTACATCCGTGCTCTCGCTTCCTTCCGGCTCGGCTGCCCCATTCTCTCCGCCTTCCGGTCCGGTTGTTCCATTCTCGCTTCCTTCCGGCTCGGCTGTCCCATCCTCGCTTCCTTCCTGCCAGGGTATTCCGTTACGCTCTGCCGCGACCCTCTCCTGCATTACAGCTAGCTGATCCAGATGATACACCTCGGCGACCGCAATCTCCGGATAGTTATTCTCCATTTCTTCTTTAAAAGAACTCTCCCGATCCATCGCCGATTCTGATTTCGAATCATGGACAAAGAGGATCACTTCCCCTTTTTCATCCATGAGGTCGGCAAGCCGCTGCGCCGCCTCCCTCGCAGACGCCTTATTGTCCGTCGATACGCTCGCCATCAGCCCCTGATAATCGCTCCCCGAATCGAACGCCACGACCGGTATATCGCTTTCCGCGGCAAGGTCGAACTGGACCTCGCATGCCTTCGTGTCTGCGATCGCGATCGCCATCGCCTCCGGATATCTTGCAAGCTCTTCGTCCAGGATATTCACCTGCTCGTCCACATTATCCGCCGCCGCGGGCGCGCTGTAGGTAAGCTTGATACGGGCTTTCCCTTCGTATCCCAGGTTCTTATTCATATCCTCCACCGCCTGCTCGGCGCCTTTCTTTACTTCATCCCAGTAAGGAACGTCCTTCGCCTTGCCGATCACAGACAGCGTGGTTCCTTTCTCAAGATCTAACCCCATCACATTATCATACGCGGACGGTGTTATCATATCCAGCTTCTTCTGATATGCCTTTTCCTTTTTCTTACTTACTTCCTGTGTTTTCGCCGGTTCTTTCCCGCCGTCTGCTTCGCGCCCGGATGAACATGCGCATACACACATCGCTGCACATACCGTGGCCGCTATGACATTATACATCTTCTTCATCATACTTTCTCTCCCTGTCATCCACAGTTTCTACAATGTCTGTTGACCTGTCACATCATGTACCGGTATTCCACCAACAAACACCACTATACACCAAATCCATGAAGATGTGTAATAAAAAATTCTTAATTTTTTACTAACTGTAATCTTCTCTTGTATATTTCCCGCTTTTGTATTATGATATTGATAGACAAAATTTAACTTCTGTCTACTATAAAAAAAGGAGGGTACATACCATGGCACACGTAATTAGTGATGAATGTGTAAGCTGCGGCGCTTGCGAAGCTGAATGTCCGGTTGGAGCTATCTCTCAGGGCGCAGATCATTTTGAGATCGATGCTGACGCTTGTGTTGATTGTGGAGCTTGCGCTGCTCAGTGTCCTACAGGAGCAATTTCCCAGGGCTAATATGACTTATGATTTATTTAAAAAGGGGTTGTAGCAACCTCTTTTTATTTTATCCTGCTGACTTCTTTTGACTTGTTTCGCAGATTTCCCATGCTATGATACCCATATAACGTTGGACAAGACGTTATCCATTTCTTAATAAGGGGGTATCATAATATGAACAACAACGCTTTAGAACAATTAAGGGAAGAAACAAAAGATGATGTCAGGCTTTTCAACTGCATCAAAGAGCTGTACGAACAAGGCGTGCCTTTCTGCGAACTGAAAGCGCTGATCCCTGATATCCGAAGGACGCGAGACCAGTTACATATGAAGCGGATGCTTGAGAACAATAACGCCGTCCTGCTCTCTATGTTCACAAAAGAGATGTCCTTCCTTCTAGACGCCAAAGAACGACGGCAGGAAGAGGAATTCAAGAAATTAGACCAGCTCATCCGCCAACAGCAATCCTATCGGAAAAGCGCGGCAGAAGCTGGTCCTGTCGAAAAATTAAAAAGGTTATTCCTGCCTGCTTAGGTTTGCGAACTTCGTGTATTCGCCCAACCAGGCCAGATTAACGGTCCCCACAGGACCGTTTCTTTGTTTTGCGATGATGATCTCCGCCTGCTTCTTAAATTCGGAGTCTTTATTATAATATTCGTCACGGTATATGAACATGACAACATCCGCATCCTGCTCGATCGCCCCGGACTCACGCAGGTCTGAGAGCATCGGCCGCTTATCCGGACGGCTTTCTACCGCTCGGCTTAACTGTGACAATGCGATCACCGGCACATTCAGCTCTCTTGCAAGCCCCTTCAAGGACCGGGATATCTCAGAGATCTCCTGCTGCCTGGATTCGGAACTTCTGCCGACGCTTCCTGTCATCAGCTGCAGGTAGTCGATGATGACGATATCCAACCCATGTTCCAACTTATATTTCCTGCACTTAGAGCGCAGCTCCGATATAGAGATACCCGGAGTATCGTCAATGATCAGCCGGGAGCTTCCGATGATGCCGGCTCCTTCGATCAGCTTCTCCCAATCCGAATCCTTCATATTCCCCGTCCGGATCGCCTGTGCGTCTACCTGGGACTCCAGCGAGAACAGACGGTTCACCAGCTGCTCTTTGGACATCTCAAGGCTGAATACCGCGACTCCCTTCTCCTTCTTGAACGCAATATACTGCGCAATATTCAGGACGAACGCCGTCTTTCCCATGGAAGGCCTTGCGGCTATCAGCACCAGATCCGAAGGCTGCAGCCCCGAAAGCTTGTAGTCAAGATCAATGAACCCGGTGGGGATCCCCGTAACCGTCCCTTTGCTCTTGGACGCTTTCTCGATCCGTTCAAGCGCATTCAGCACTACTTGCCTGATCGGAACGAATTCTCCCGCGCTCCGCCTCTCCAACAGTTCGAATACTGACTTCTCCGTCTTCTCCAGTATTCCCTCCAACGGTTCATTTCCGGCATAACAAGTATTCGCGATCTCTTCATTCAGCCGGATCAGCCTGCGCAGCAGGGATTTATCCGCGACGATCTGCGCATAATACTTTACATTCGCCGACGTCAGCGCCGATGTCACCAGTTCTCTGACAAACTCAAGCCCTGCGACTTCCTCCGGAACCGCTTTCTCCCTTAATCTGTCCTGCAGCATCACCAGGTCTACCGGTTTTCCTTCATTGAACATCTCCACCATAGTGTCAAAGATCACTCCATATGCACTCTGATAGAAATCCTCTCCGCTGATGATCTCCGACGCCGTCATGATCGCGTCCCGATCCATCAGCATCGCTCCGACCACGGATTGTTCCGCCTCTATGCTATGAGGCATTACTCTCTTGATGAGCGCCTCTTCCATGTCTGATTCCCCCTAAGACTCTTCTGTTACGATCACCTTCAGCGTCACGGTGACCTTCGGGTGCAGCCTTACCGGAACTTCATGGGTTCCGACCGTCTTGATCGTCTCTTTCAGCTGGATCTTCTTCTTGTCCATATCAAGCCCCATCTGTTCCTTTACCTCTGCGGCTATCTCTTTCGACGCGATCGAACCAAACGCCTTACCGCCCTCTCCCGTCTTGATCGTCATCCTGACCTCGCCTGCTTCGACCTGCTTTCCAAGTTCCTTCGCAGCCTCATACTGCTCCTGTGCAAGCTTATCTTCATTCGCTTTCTTAAGCTTCAGGTCGTTCAGGTTCTTGCCGTTGGCTTCCACGCCCTTTTTCTTTTTCAGAATAAAATTCCTTGCATACCCGTCGCTTACCTCTACGATCTCTCCCTTTTTCCCAAGGGACTTTACATCCTCCGTCAATATCACTTTCATCTTAAATGTCTCCTCCTTCTATCATATCGTCGATCACTTTCTTAAGGCTTTCGATCCCTTTCTTCATATCCGTGTGGTCAAACTGCGCGCCCGAAGCGTTCAGATGCCCGCCGCCGCCAAGACGTTCCATGATGACCTGTACGTTCACTTCATCTATTGACCTGGCGCTGATATAGATCCTGCCGTTATACTCTGTGAGTACAAAAGAAGCCTTTATATTATTGATATCCAGCAATTCATTTGCCGCCTGCGCTCCCACGATCGTCGGGCTCTCGATATTCAGATTCGTGCCCTTTGCAATGGCAAATTTGTCATAATACACCTCCGCGCTGCTGATGATCTCCGCTTTGGCACGGTAAGCGCCGATATCGTCACGGAACAGCTTACGGATCATCGTGATATCCGCCCCGCATCTGCGCAGAAATGCCGCCGCTTCAAAGGTCCGCACGCCCGTATGGTTGACAAAGTTATTCGTGTCGATCATAATGCCCGCATACATGCTGCTTGCCTCGATCCGGGGAATCTTAATATCGTCCACAATATACTGCAGCACCTCCGCTACCATCTCACACGCCGAAGATGCATAGGGCTCAATATACGACAGCAGCGCATTCTCAATGTTATCACTGCTCTGCCTGTGGTGGTCAAGCACGACAATGGTCTTCGTCTTCGACAGCAATTCCTGGCATTCCGTCATCTGCGGCCGGTTCGTATCCACAACCACCACCATCGAATCCTCATTCGCCATCTCGATCGCCTGCCTGGATGTCAGGAACAGATTATCCGAATAAGCAGAATCCCGCACAAAGCACTCATACATAGGACGAAGCGACGCCGACACCTCGTTGATCACGATGTACGCTTTCTTCTCCATCGCAGCAACTGCCCGGCAGATCCCGATCGCCGCTCCGAACGCATCCGCGTCCGTCAGCTTATGTCCCATGACAAAGATCTCATCCTTCAATGTGATGAATTCCCGGAATGCTTCTGCCTTTACCCTCGCCTTCACTCTGGTATTCTTCGAGGTCTGCTCCCTCTTACCGCCGTAATATGTAATGGCGGAACCTACCTTGATCACCGCCTGGTCGCCGCCCCGTGCGAGGGCAAGGTCGATCGCCACCCGCGCAAAGTTATAACTCTGAGAATAGGAATCACAGCTAAGTCCCAGACCGATACTTAAAGTAGCAGGAATCCCGTTTCCGATGTTGACGGACTTGACATCCTCAAGCAGAGAGAACTTATCTGCTTCTAACTGCTTAAAGTATTGCTTCTGGAGTACCACAAAGTACTTATCCGTCTCCATCTTCTTGATGATCCCGTCCACTTTCGCAATATACTGGTTGATCTTCCGGTCTACCAGAGCCAGAAACAGAGACTGGCGCACTTCTTCTACACTATCTATCACCTCGTCATAGTTATCTATATAGATAAGCCCCGCGATCAGCCGCTGTTCTTCATTCGCCTTGATGTACTGGTTAAGCTCCGTCACATCCTGCAGGTGTACCGCGATAAAGTACTCCTTCTCCGCCGGCATCTGAAGCAGCAGCCCCGTATCGTTAAAGCCCTCCACAGAGATCCGGCGTAATTCCGCCTTATATTCCTTATCTTTGTAGTATACGTCCATTTCCACCGTATCGTCTACTTCTTTTGGGAATATACTGTGATTCAGCTCCGGGATATATTTGCTGATCGGAACGTCCCTTCTTGGCTTCCCGCCCAGGATCTCCACGAACAGATCGTTCATCCAGATCGTCTTCCCGTCATTCAGAAAGATCGCATACGGCACGGTCAGTTCTTTCAGCAATGTATTCTGAACGATCCCGTACTGAGCCGCGAATTCAACCAGATCCTTTAATATCACTGATTTACTGCGCAGATACAGCCAGCCCGCCATGATGATATAAACTGTCACAAAGATAAACATCAGAGTCCCTGCTCTTCTGTCTATGATATAGACCCAGACATTCATCGCCACCAACAGTATCGCTACAATAGTCGGCCATTGCATATAAAGCTTCAGCTGTCCTTTTAACTTTATCTTTTCTTTTTCTTTTTTTTCACTCATAGCCTCATCCTCATGCAAAACACAGTGTACGGATGTAATTATACCACTTTTTCGCATAAAAGGAAAGCAAAATCCCGGAAGCCTCTGTTTCTCCAATTTATTTCATCGGAACATTTTCAAAACCAAAGACTACTGAAACCTTCCGGAAGCGGACAGCATGCGGAGCTGATCGACGGAAAGTTCCTACGACAGCGGCAACGTGATCGAAAACTTGATCTGTTCCTCTTGACTCTCAGCACCGATCGTACCATTGTGAAGTTCAACGATCTGCTTTGCAATCGCCAAGCCTAATCCAGCACCTCCGCTGCTTGTACTTCTCGCTGCGTCAAGCCGATAAAGCTGCTCGAAAATCCTGTTTAATTTTTCTTCCGGTATGGTATCGCCGTGGTTACAAAAAATAATGCTGACCGTATCTTCCTGACATTGTGCGCTGATCGTAATTTCCGTATTTTCAAAATCTCACTCAACTCCGGGGACAGCTCAATGTAACCGACAGTCTGATCGAACATTTTTCCTGTTGCAGCCTGTACCTCATACACATAGGCAACTACTTTTTTCAAAAGCCGGTATGTCAAATATATAATACAGCCGCCCAACACGATTACAGCAACTATATAAAGATACACTGTTCTGTAATATAAGCACAGAGCAGGCCGCACATTGAATCACATACCCTAACTGTGTTTTTACTCTTGCCACAACCTCTAAAGGATTAAACGGTTTCGTTATATAATCGGCTGTGCCGTTATAACATTTACACACAGAATAACCAGCATTGCTCAAATATACTCCAAGCAGATCAACGATTTCTTTTTCGTCATCAACAAGCAAGATCGTTTCTTTTTTCATAAATCTGGATCACCTCGCTTTTGTATGTCTGCCTGTCCCCTCATTTTTTTCGTGTAGACATAAAGCAGTTCATTGTTGGGCTGCACCTTGATGACAAAAGCGGCGGTATCACTTACGATATCGCCGCTTTTGTTTTTAGCACTAAAAATATACTAAAAATCCGAAGCCGTCCCCAATCGGAACCGGGTTCGGATCATCATTATCTGGTGCGGATGACAGGACTTGAACCTGCACGGGAAGCCCACTAGATCCTAAGTCTAGCGCGTCTGCCAATTCCGCCACATCCGCATAATCTCACAAGTTTTCACTTGTCCTTCGCAAAAATCCCCTCAACACCTGTATAATCAATCAACAAGGTATGCGGGGATTCTTCCTACTGAGCGTGCCGGGGTTCGAACCCGGGACAACTTGATTAAAAGTCAATACTTCTAATCTTTCTATCCCTTTAAAATCAACGCATTCCGCAATATACCAGGTACACATATGAGACATATGGATTTTCGATTGATATTATAACACGTATTATCATTATACGCAAACAAAATTTTTTCATATTTTATTATCTTCCTCATTATATCATTTACCGCAGAAATATTTCAAAAAAGCATTGACTTACCACGGATTCCGTGGTATACTATAACCATGTTAAGGATAGCAAATAAATATTAAGTAAATTCAGGAGGATATAAAAAATGAAAAAATATGGAGTAAGCAGTAAATATAATTTTGGAACCTGGGAACACATTGTGTATGGTCCATTTGCATCTGATGACGAAGCACAGGAATGGTTGAACACAAAAGAATATGATTTCCGCGAGCGTGAAATCATGAATAAGACTTCCGCAATCAAGTTGGCGGGCAAAAAAGCGGTTAATAATGCAATCAGCTTTTTTGCATGGTAAGGACTATAAGGGCTTGCCAGGTGTGTGGTAAGCCCTTTTATGGAAGTAAGGATAACCACTATTGTCCAGACTGTGCAAAGACCAAAAAGCTTGATACTGTTGTGCGGATAAGGACGTGCCAGGACTGTGGTATTGAATTTTCCGGAGGTCCGAGGGCAAAACGCTGCCCCAATTGCGCATATATCGCAAAAAGCCGTCGTAAACGCAAGCCGGCCGCGCGACCGATCGGAAGCACTGATAGATGTGTCGTGTGTGGAAAAGAATATACTGTCAATTCCGGAAGGCAAAAATATTGTTCGGGATCCTGTCAAAGAAAAAGCCTCCTGGAATGGCAAAAGGAGCATAAGAAAGGCTATTATAAATCTTCCGGGCAAGATATCAAAAAGCAAGACAGACGCAATAAAACACAAAAAATTTGCACTTATTGTCTACGTCCTTTTACAACAAATACATCGTCAAATTTTTGCTCTGATTATTGCCGCGCAGAGCAAAAAAAATTACAACAATGTTTATACGATATAAAAAGAGGTCATAATAGGGATTTCAAAAAATACGAAAACAAAAGAAACAAATACAGAAAGGAAGTGAAAGGAAGTGACGGATAAATTATTTTATAAATTGTGGACAGACGCGATAGCGCAACCCGATAGAGAAATGTATATTTCCGAGTATGGTTACCCGGAATGGTTTAACGAAATAAGTGATGATGCAGCTGAAATTACTTCTGTTTTGTGTAATATCCATGATGCAGCACATATGAGTGTCAGGGAAATTATAAAAGAATTTGGTCTTACGCAAGCTGCATTTGCAGAGAAGTTTTGCATACCCCTGCGCACCGTGGAAGACTGGGTCAGGGGGAAAAGCAAGTGTGCTGATTATTATAGGCTCATGCTTATGCAGTTTTTAGGCGTGATTCGGCGGTAGGTATCAAACCCTACCGCCCTTTTTTGATTTCTCCGGATCATATAATCTTTATTTCTTAACCTTGCCATCGGCATCGAATTCACACTTTTCCCCGCCGATCTCTAATACTTCGCCGCTTGCCATCCTGCCGTCATCCTTGAGATAGTATCCGCCCTGCCAGTGATTGCGCATCATACTGCCGATCGGCTGACAGTTGTTGTCCTCATTATAATAATACCAACTGCCTTTACGCTTGATCCACCCCTTTAACATTGCGCCGGAATCCTGCAGGTGGTACGTATGGTTCCCGTCTTTCATCTCCCCGGTCGCCATGGCTCCTTCCGGAAGATCGTCGCTGCTTTTACTCAGATAATACCAGTTCCCTCCGACTTCCTGCCATCCTGTCAGCATTTCCCCGGTG